>Ga0247842_10000105_pt1 | contig 190299 bp, 181 predicted proteins | sample LaCruzMarch2015__3_FD_192411 | JGI IMG/M metagenome (GOLD analysis project Ga0247842, IMG submission 192411) | Freshwater microbial communities from meromictic Lake La Cruz, Castile-La Mancha, Spain - LaCruzMarch2015_19m | ecosystem: Environmental > Aquatic > Freshwater > Lake | place: Spain... | reverse complement strand
CAGTTGATGGCCCAATGCCTCAGACGAGAGAACATATATTGTTGGCAAGACAGGTTGGAGTTCCAGCGATGGTAGTTTATTTGAACAAGGTAGACATGGTAGATGACCCGGAACTACTTGAGCTTGTAGAGATGGAGTTAAGAGAACTTCTAACAAAGTATGAATTCCCTGGAGACACTATTCCTATAATCAGAGGATCAGCGTTGAAAGCGTTGGAAGGGACACCAGAAGGTAAGCAGAGCATAATGGAGTTAATGGCGGCAGTAGATAGTTACATTCCGACTCCACAAAGAGATAAGGATAAACCATTCTTGATGCCAGTAGAGGACGTGTTCTCTATATCCGGTAGAGGAACAGTTATCACAGGAAGGATCGAGAGAGGCCAGGTAAAGGTTGGAGAGGAAATGGAGATCGTAGGAATCCATCCAACACTAAAGACAGTAGTAACTGGAGTTGAGATGTTCAGAAAGCTTCTTGATTACGGTGAAGCAGGAGACAACGTTGGTTGTCTACTGAGAGGAACCAAGAAGGAAGAAGTTGAGCGTGGTCAGGTTCTAGCAAAGCCAGGTTCAATCACCCCTCATACAAAGTTCAAAGGTCAGGTATATATATTAAGTAAGGAAGAAGGCGGAAGACATACGCCATTTTTTACAGGATACAGACCACAGTTCTACTTTAGGACAACAGACGTAACAGGCGTAGCAACGCTTCCAGCGAATGTGGAAATGGTAATGCCTGGGGATAACGTAATGATAGAAGTGGAGTTGATCTGTCCGATAGCAATGGAGAAGGAGCTAAGGTTCGCGATCAGAGAAGGTGGTAGAACCGTTGGCGCAGGCGTTGTAAGCGAAATAATTAAGTAATGGAGTTATGTAAATGAACGAAACAGGAAAGATCAGAATTAAACTTAGAGCTTTTGACTACAAACTTTTGGATCAATCCACAAAGGAAATAGTCGACACTGCAAAAAGAACAGGTGCAAAAGTTGCAGGTCCTATTCCTCTTCCGGTTGAGATCCAAAGATATACCGTCTTAAGATCACCACACATAGATAAGAAGTCCAGAGAGCAGTTCGAAATAAGAACACACAAAAGACTTTTGGACATACTTGAACCGACTCAACAGACGGTTGATGCGTTAATGAAGCTGGATCTATCTGCTGGTATAGACGTGGAAATAAGACTTTAGGTTTAAATGAAGGAGCAAATAAGGTGAAGGTAACAGTTTACAACAACACGAAGAAAAAAATAGAAGACATCGATCTTAAGGATAGTGTCTTCGGTGTAGAAGCGAACATGGCTCTATTGAACCAGGTAGTTCTTGCGCAGAATGCAAATGCGAGACAGGGCTCAGCTTCTACAAAAACAAGAGGCGATATAAGCGGTAGTACTAAAAAACTTTTCAAACAGAAAGGTACCGGTAATGCAAGACCAGGAAGTATCAAATCACCTCTTCAATATGGTGGTGGTACAGTATTTGGTCCTCATCCAAGAGATTTCGGCAGAAAGATAAACAAGAAAATGTTCAAGGGTGCATTAAGATCAGTTCTAAGCGACAGAGTAAAATCTGAAGTCTTTTTCATAGTAGAAGATCTTAAGTTCGCAGATGTTAAAACAAAGAACGTTAGCTCTATGCTAAAAAAGTTTGACATAAAAAAATGTCTTATAGTTGATGTCGACAATGACAAACTTACATTGTCTGCAAGAAATATTCACGGTGTTAAGACAGTTGGTCCAGAGCAGATAACTCCTTACGACGTGTTGAAGTATGAAAATATAATAATAAGTAAGGCGGCTTTGGAGAGAGTCCAAAACTACATTTCTTAGTAACAAAGATTCCAGGAGAAATATATGGATAGGATGTACGACATTATAAAGAGACCTTTGATGACAGAAAAAAGTACTGGCATCGGTGAAAAACAGAATGCTTACGTTTTTGAAGTTTCAAAGGACGCAGATAAAATTGAGATCAAGAATGCTGTAGAAAAGCTTTTTGATGTTAAGGTTCAGGACATAAACACTATGGTAATGCACGGCAAACTAAAAAGAGTTGGTGGAAGACATGTCGGCAGAAGATCAAAATGGAAAAAAGCTATAGTAACATTAAAAGAAGGCTACAAGATACAGTTGGTCGAGGGTGTATAAGGGAGGCATGACACAAAATGGGAATTAAAAGTTTTAAACCTACAACCCCGAGCCGTAGAACTATGACCGTTTCGGATTTTGCAGATGTAACTGCAAAAAAACCATCCGTTAAGAAATTGCTTACAACAAAAGTTAAGCAGGGTGGAAGAAACAATCAGGGACGAGTAACGGTTAGATGGGTTGGAGGCGGACATAAAAGAAAAATAAGAAAGATCGATTTCAAAAGAGATAAACGTGAAATACCAGCAACAGTTGCTGCTATTGAATACGATCCAAATAGATCTGCAAGACTTGCTCTTTTAAATTATGCTGATGGAGAAAAAAGATACATCGTTGCGCCGGACGGACTTAAAGTTGGCGATGTTGTATTAACTTCAGAAAATGCAGAAATAAAAACAGGTAACTGTTTAACACTAAAAAGCATCCCTGTTGGTACATTAGTACACAACGTCGAGATGAGACCAGGGAAGGGCGCACAGATGGCAAGATCTGCCGGTTCTTTTGCGCAGGTACTTGGTAAAGAAGATGACTATGCTCAGTTAAGATTAAGGAGCGGCGAAGTAAGAAAAGTTCTTCTTACTTGCATAGCAACGATAGGTCAGGTCGGTAATCTTGAACACGAAAATATTTCTCTCGGTAAAGCTGGAAGAAATAGATGGAAAGGCATACGTCCAAGAGTAAGAGGTGTTTCAATGAACCCGGTTGACCATCCACACGGTGGTGGTGAAGGTAGAACATCTGGTGGACGACCAAGTGTTACTCCTTGGGGTAAACCAACAAAAGGTCACAAGACCAGAAATAATAAGAGAACACAAAAGTTTGTAGTTAGGGACCGCCATAAGGCGTAATAGGAGGAAGTAAACTTGGCTAGATCATTAAAAAAGGGACCTTTTTGCGACGATCATTTGATGAAGAAGGTCGACAATGCACAAACCACAGGAAGTAAGCAGGTTATAAAGACCTGGTCTAGAAGATCAACCGTATTTCCAGAAATGGTCGGTCTTACAATAGCTGTTCATAATGGTAAAAAATTTGTACCTGTTTTTGTTACAGAGAACATGGTTGGGCACAAACTTGGTGAGTTTTCTATGACGAGACAATTCCATGGTCATGGCACAGAAAAATCAGAGAAAAAGCCTGAGCAGCAAGGAGCATAAGAATGGAAATAACAGTTAAGACAAGACATTTAAGAATATCTCCTCGTAAATTAAGACTGGTATCAGATCTTATAAGAGGCGAAATGGTTAGTAATGCAATAAGCACATTAAAGTTCACAACAAAACGTGGCGCAAAAATAATGTACAAGACATTAATGAGCGCAGTAGCAAATGCAGAGAACAGAGGAACTATGGATGTGGAAAAACTTTATGTTAAAAAAGTATCGGTAGACGAAGGCTCTACTATGAAGAGACATATGCCAAGGGCACAGGGAAGAGCGACGATAATAAGAAAAAGAATGAGCCATATAAATATTGTTTTAGATGAGAAATAGGAGGTAGAAGAACTTGGGTCAAAAAGTACATCCATTTGGATTTAGATTAGGTGTTAACAAAACATGGTTGTCCCGCTGGTATTCAGCTAAGGATTATAGCAAGAACTTGCATGAGGATCTTAAAATACGTGAATACGTAAAAGAGAATCTTAAATTTGCAGGCGTTTCCAAGATAGAGGTTGAAAGAGCGGTTAACAGAATAAAGGTTAACGTGTTCACAGCTCGTCCTGGTGTTGTAATAGGAAAGAAAGGACAAGGCATAGATACTTTAAAGAACAACGTCCAAAAGTTCACTAAGAACGAAGTTGTTCTTAACATAATAGAAGTAAAAAGACCTGAAACCGATGCTCAATTAGTTGCAGAGAACGTTGCTCTTCAGTTAGAAAAGAGGGTTGCATTCAGACGTGCAATGAAAAAATCAATATTCAACGCGAGAAAGTTCGGCGCTAAAGGTATAAAGATAAAAGTTTCAGGAAGACTTGGTGGAGCAGAAATAGCGAGAAGTGAATGGTATGTTGAAGGTTCTGTGCCTCTTCATACTTTGAGAGCAGATATCGACTATGGTTTTGCAGAAGCGAAAACAATGTATGGAATAATCGGCCTTAAAGTTTGGATCTACAAAGGCGACATAATCAGCAATAAAGTTATAGAGAGGAGTGAGTTAAATGTTAAGTCCTAAGAAGACAAAATACAGAAAACAAATGAGAGGCAAAATGAAGGGTAACGCCACCTCTGGCGAATTCCTTAGTTTTGGGGACTTTGGTCTTCAGGCTCTGGAATCTGGTTGGTTAACAGGTAAGCAGCTAGAGTCTGCGCGTGTTGCTATATCCAGATCCGTTAAGAAAGGCGGAAGAGTTTGGATAAGAGTTTTTCCTGATAAGCCTTATACAAAGAAACCTACCGAAGTGAGAATGGGAAAAGGAAAAGGACCGGTAGAAGAGTGGGTTGCTCCGGTTAAGCCAGGCAGAATACTTTACGAAATGGAAGGTGTTACGGCTGCCGTCGCTATAGAAGCATTTACAGTTGCATCAAGCAAACTTCCTATGAAAACAAGGGTAGTGTCCAGGGAGGGTAAAGCTCATGCGTAGTAAAGCATCTGAATTAAGAGGATTAAGTTTAGAGGATCTTATAGCAAAAGTTAGGGACTTGAATGATGAGTTGTTTAAGATTCGTATACAGAAATCAATGGGATCTATAAATAATAAGCACGCTGTTGTTTCAAAAAGGCGTGAACTTGCAAAAGTGAAAACGATATTAAACGAGAAACTCGGAGGAGCTCAATGAGTACTAGGGGGCAACTTAAAACATTAAACGGAGTCGTTACAAGCAATAAAATGGATCAAACCATAGTTGTTAGCGTATCAAGGACATACAAACATCCAATGTATGGAAAGTTTGTTAAATCCAGAAAAAAATATTATGCGCACGATCCAAAGAACGAAGCTAAGATAGGCGACGAAGTAGAAATAGGTTTTTGCAAACCTATTAGCAAAACAAAAACATGGAAGCTGTTAAAAATTACGAGGAAGGTGGTTGAGGTATGATACAGGTTCAAAGCAATCTAAACGTTGCAGATAACTCGGGTGCCAAACAGGTAATGTGTATAAAGGTACTTGGAGGATCAAGAAGAAGATACGCACGAATAGGTGACATAATAGTTGTCTCCATAAAAGATGCTATTCCTACTTCTAAGATAAAGAAGGGTAGTGTTGCTAAAGCGGTCGTAGTCAGAACAAGAAAAGAATTAGGAAGAGAAGACGGCTCATACATCAGGTTTGATGACAACGCCGCTGTTATAATAAATGACGCAAGCGAGCCTGTTGGAACCAGAATATTTGGTCCAGTAGGAAGAGAGTTAAGAGGAAAGAAGTTCTTCAAGATAATCTCCTTGGCGCCGGAGGTGTTGTAATGATCCGCAAAGGTGACACAGTAATAGTAAAAGCTGGTAGAGAAAAAACCAAAACTGGTAAAGTTATCGGCGTTATAGAGAATGGGAAAAGAGTTCTTGTTGAAAAACTTAATATAGTTAAAAAGAATTCAAAGCCAACTCAGGCTAGTCCACAGGGTGGAATAATAGAGAAAGAAGCTCCAATAGCTTATAGCAACGTTATGCTTTTCTGCTCACACTGCAACAAGGGTGTAAGGACTGGAACTAAGATGGTTAAAGATAAAAAAGTTCGCTACTGCAAAAAGTGCGAAAAGAATATCTAGGAGGATTATAAGTCGTGGCAAGGTTACAGGATAAATATAAAAAGGAAGTTGTACCTGCTTTAAAGGCAGAGTTCAAATACAAGAACATTATGCAGGTCCCAAAACTGGAGAAGATAGTTTTGAACGTTTCCGGTGCAGACGCTCTTGTTGATCCAAAAGTTCTAGATGTAGCACAAAAGGAACTTGCGACTATAACAGGACAGAAACCTGTTATAACAAAAGCTCGTAAATCCATCGCTGGATTTAAACTAAGAGAAGGACAGAAACTCGGTACTGCAGTTACTCTTAGAAGAGAAAGAATGTATGAATTCCTGGACAGACTTATAACAATGGCGCTTCCAAGAGTTAGAGACTTTAGAGGTCTTTCTCCAAAAGCTTTCGATGGAAGAGGAAATTACACACTTGGTCTTAAGGAACAAATAGTATTTCCAGAGATCAACTTTGATAAAGTTGAAAAGACCAGGGGTATGAATATAACAATAGTAACAACTGCAAAGAGCGACGATGAAGGCAGAGCTCTTCTTCGTCATCTTGGCTTGCCATTTAGGCAGTAATTAGGAGGTAAATTAAACGTGGCTAAGGAATGTAAATTCGAGAAAATGAAAAAGACTCCAAAGTTCGAGGTAAGGCATAGGAACAGATGTCAACTTTGTGGTCGTGCACGAGCATATTATAGAAAATTCGATATGTGTAGATTGTGCTTCAGGACTCTTGCATTAAGGGGAGAGATACCTGGAGTAACAAAGGCTAGCTGGTAAGGAGGAATTATGCACCAGGATCCGATATCAGATCTATTAACTAGAGTAAGGAATGCATCTCTTGCAAAATTAACAAGAGTCGCAGTTCCGTCGTCCAAGCTGAAACTTGAAGTACTAAGAATACTTAAGGAAGAAGGATATATATCCGACTACAGCATCAGCGATAAGTTCCACGGAGTGATAAAGATCTATCTTAAATATAACAACGGAAAAGCTGTTATAACAGAGATAAATAGAGTTAGCAGACCAGGAAGACGTTTTTATTCTAACGTCAATAACATCCCAAAATCTCTTAACGGTTATGGGCTTACTATCGTTTCCACGTCTAAAGGTGTGATGAGCGACAAGAGCGCAGAAAAACTTGGTGTTGGCGGCGAAGTAATTTGTAAAGTTTGGTAGTCTTATTTAAAGGAGAGCATTGTTATGTCGAGAATTGGAAGAAAACCTATAGAATTACCTAAGGGCGTAAAAGCAGAGATTAAAGGTAATAACATTAAATTGATCGGACCAAAGGGCAACATGGAACATGTTGTTCCTGGCAAGGTTCAGGTAAAACAGGATAAAGAAGCGCTTGTTCTTACTCGTGTCGACGATGCAAGAGACTCAAGATCCCTTCATGGACTTACCCGCGCACTTTTAAATAATATGGTGCTTGGTGTTTCTGAAGGATTCAAAAGAGAGTTGGAAATAGTTGGCGTCGGATACAGGGCACAGATGCGTACAAAAGATGTACTGAACGTATATGTTGGTCACTCTCATTCAATAGACGTTTTTATACCAAAGGGTATTACAGCGACTGTAGAATCTGGAAAGGGTAACCCAAAGATAAAACTTGAAGGATGCGACAAACAGCTTATAGGAGAACTTGCAGCTCAGATCAGACGTCTAAGAAGCCCAGAGCCATACAAAGGAAAGGGTATCAGGTATGTTGGTGAGTATGTAAGGAAGAAAGTTGGTAAGGCTGTTGTAGGCGCGAAGTAATAAGGGAGGATTTTAGGCAATGTCCAAAAAAGTAACAAAAGCGACTAGCGATAGGTTCGCATCAAGGCAATATAGACGGGACAGAATAAGAAAAAAAATCGCTGGAACATCTGATTGCCCAAGAATGAACGTGTTCAAGAGTGATAAACATTTTATTGTTCAACTTATAGATGACAATATCGGCAAGACTCTTATAAACGTTTCTACAATGAGAAAAGAACTAAGAGAAGGCGCTGTGAAAGCGAATCTTGAAGGCGCAAAGAAAATAGGTAAATTGGTCGCAGAAGAAGCAAAGAAGCAGAACATAAAAAAAGTCGTTTTCGATAGGAACGGCTATAGATACCATGGTGTTATAAAGGCGTTGGCTGACGCTGCAAGAGAAGCCGGACTTGTATTTTAGGAGGTGCTAAATTGGCAACGGACAGAAATGACAGAAACAGAGACAAAGACAGGAATAATTCTTCTGAATATACCGACAAAATAGTCGCTATAAACAGAGTTTCCAAGGTCGTTAAGGGTGGTAAAAGGTTTAGCTTTTCTGCTCTGGTAGTTGTAGGCGACGGTAAAGGTAAAGTCGGTATAGGACTTGGAAAAGCGACAGAAGTTCCAGAAGCTATAAGAAAAGGTAACGAACAGGCGAAAAAGAGTTTGGTCGACGTTCCTTTGCAGGAAGGGACTATTCCTTACGAAGTCACAGGAAAATTCGGTTCTGCAGTTGTATTCATGAAACCAGCTCGTAGTGGTACTGGTGTTATCGCCGGTGGTGCTGTAAGAGCGATCCTTGAATCTGCTGGATATAAGAATATCTTGACCAAGAGTATTGGCTCAAACAATCCTCACAACGTCGTAAAAGCAACATTGAATGGATTAACAAAGATGGTAAAGCCGGAAGCGTATACTGCTATACGGGGCGCTGCAGCGACATCTAAAGAGGTAATGTAAGATGACTGTTACTAAAGAGAAAAAGATCACAGAAAAAAAAGTTGTAAAAAAAGTTGTGAAAAAAACCGCAAGTGCATCTGGTAAAAAGACACTGACGGTAAAACTTATACGCAGCACTATAGCTTGTACTCCAAAACAGAGAGCTACAGCGAGAGGACTTGGTCTTACTAAAATGAATAAGGTATCTGTATTAGAAGATACTCGTTGCGTTCGTGGAATGATAAATAAAATAATTCACATGGTAGAGGTTACCTTATGATCAAGTTAGACGGATTAAAACCTGCAACAGGTTCTAAAAAGAAAACTAAAAGAATAGGCAGAGGCAATAGCAGCGGTCACGGTTCTACTGCTTGTAAAGGAAATAAAGGTCAGATCGCGAGAAGCGGTGGCTATCACAAGGTAGGATTCGAAGGTGGACAGATGCCTTTGCAACGTCGTCTTCCAAAATTTGGGTTTACCAATGTTTTTAGAAAGGAGTACACCGTTATTAACCTTTCAAGAATAGATATCCTTCCTAACGACAAGGAAATAACACCGGATCGTTTGGTTGAACTTGGTGTTATAAAAAATTCACAAACAGGTAGACTAAAAATATTAGGTACAGGCGACTTAACAAAAGCGTATACAATAAAAGCGCATAAGTTCAGCGAGACCGCTCTTGACAAGATCAAAAAGATCGGCGGAAAGGCGGAGGTGATTGCTTGAACAACACCGCTAATGTTGGAGGAGCTGCTTCTGGGATATCCCAGATACCAGAGCTCAGGAAAAGGATACTTTTCACAATATTCATCTTAGCGATATACAGACTTGGCTCACACGTTCCAACGCCAGGAATAGATGCCGTGGCATTGGGGGCTTTTTTTGACAAGGCAAGTGGAACTATCTTTGGAGTTTTTAACCTGTTCTCAGGTGGTGCTTTAAAAAGATTTTCAATATTTGCTCTTGGAATTATGCCTTACATCAGTTCTTCCATTATTATGCAGCTTCTTACAATAGTACTTCCTTCATTGGAAAGACTGTCTAAGGAAGGTGAAATAGGAAGAAAAAAAATAACCCAATTTACAAGATATGGAACAATAGTACTTTGCGTATTGCAAAGTTATTTTATAGCAAAAGGATTAGAAAGTATGCGTGGACCTGACGGTTCTTCCGTCGTTGTAGATCCAGGTATGGCTTTTAGGGTGATGACCGTTCTGACTCTTACAACCGGAACAACATTTATTATGTGGTTAGGTGAACAGATAACGGAAAGAGGAATTGGTAACGGTATATCTCTTATAATTTTTGCAGGTATTGCATGTAACCTTCCTTCTGGCTTTATGAACTCTTTAAAACTTTTGAAGTCAGGACAGATAACGGCGTTTGCAGCTATTATAGTTTTAACAGTAATGGTTCTTGCGATAGCGTTTATTATCTTTATGGAAAGAGCTCAACGTAGGATCCCTGTTCAATATGCAAAAAGAGTTGTTGGTAGAAAAATGTACGGCGGACAAAGTTCTCATCTTCCATTGAAGTTGAACTCTGCCGGAGTTATCCCTCCAATATTCGCTTCATCAATAATATTGTTTCCAGCGACAATAGCACAATACATAGACCACCCGATATTTAAAGAGCTTCAAAATATAATGATGAGCAGATCTTTGGCTTATAATCTATTCTATGTTTCTTTAATAATATTTTTTACATACTTTTATACGGCTGTAACTTTTAATCCGGTTGATGTTGCAGAAAACTTAAAAAAACATGGTGGTTTTATACCAGGTATAAGACCAGGAAAGAGTACTTCTGATTATATTGACGCTGTTCTGACAAAAATAACACTTGCAGGTGCATTGTACATTGCTGGTGTTTGCGTATTACCGGAAATAATGACATATAAATTCAAGGTTCCGTTCTACTTTGGCGGAACATCACTGTTGATACTTATAGGTGTTGCTCTTGATACCGTATCACAAATAGAAGCATATCTTTTGACACGTCACTATGATGGATTTATTAAGAACGCAAGGCTTAGAGGTCGTAGAGGATGAGTTCTGCTATTCTGCTGGGTGCTCCCGGAAGTGGCAAAGGAACTCTTGCTGCCCAGTTAAAATCGTATTGGAACGTTGCTCATATTTCTACTGGAGATATGTTCAGGGAAGCTGTTAAGGCAGGAACACCAATGGGATTAAAAGCGGCTGAATTTATGAAAAGAGGTATGCTTGTTCCTGACGACGTAACCATAGGTGTTGTTAAGGAAAGATTTTCTAAAGATGATGTAAAAAAAGGTTTTATTCTCGATGGATATCCAAGAACTATTGCGCAGGCACAAGCACTGGATGAAATACTTAAAGAAAATAAATTAAAACTTAATACTGTGATACTTCTTAATATCGACGAGAATATGATAGTCGAAAGAATAACCGGGCGACGTACTTGTCCCAAATGCACGTCTGTATATCATATAAAAACGGTCAAACCAAAAGTAGAGAACATCTGCGATAAATGTGGAAGCGAACTTATTCAAAGAAAGGATGACACAAAAGAGGTCGTCGTAGAAAGGCTGGAAGCATATCACAAACAAACAGCGCCTCTTGTTATTTTCTATGGAAATAAAAAGTTGCTTCAAGAAATAGACGCATCTCGTTCACCTGAATCTATGATGCAGCAGGTGGAGGCACTAGGCTTTTGATCTTTTACAAATCATTAGATGAAATAAGGCAAATGCGTAAGAGTGGTCTAATCGTGGCTAAGGTATTGGACCATCTTTCAAAACAGATTAGGCCCGGCATTAGTACTCTTGAACTTGATAAGATAGCTGTGGATAAAATGAAAAGTATAGAAAAAGGAGCTGTAGCAGCGTTTAAAGGGTATATGGGATATCCCAGCTCAGTGTGCATTTCTATTAACAGCGAGGTTGTTCACGGAATACCTTCTGCAAAAAGGATAATAAAAGACGGTGATGTCGTAAGCATTGACTTTGGCGTTGAATTTGATGGCTATTTTGGTGACGCTGCTTTTTCAAAGGTCGCAGGTAGCTCAAATGAACAAAAGGACAGATTGTTAAAGGTTACAGAAAAAGCTCTTTACGAGGGTATAAAAGAAGCAAAAATAGGTAATAAGTTGCATGATGTATCAGCAGCTATACAGGATTATGTAGAGGATTTCGGCTTTGGAATAGTAAGGGATTTTGTTGGGCATGGTATAGGCCGAAGCATGCATGAATCCCCTCAGATTCCGAATTATGGTGAAAAAGGGACCGGGCCTGTTCTAACGGATGGTATGACTCTGGCGATAGAACCTATGGTGACTTTAGGGTCTTGGGAAGTGAAGATGCTGGATGATGGGTGGACTGCGGTGACGGTAGATGGTAGTCTGGCGGCCCATTTTGAGCATTCTATAGCCGTGACCAGGGAAGGCACTATTATTTTGACAGAACTTTAGGAAAAGGATATCTTACGGAGGAAATGGAGACGTTATGTCAAAAGAAGATTATTTTGAGGTAGATGGGACAGTTTTGGAGCCCTTGCCCAACGCTATGTTTAGGGTACAGCTCGAGAACGGTCACAAGATATTGGCCCATATATCCGGGAAAATGAGGATGCACTACATAAAGATCCTACCAGGAGATAAGGTTAAGGTCCAAATGTCGCCCTATGACCTAAGCAAAGGAAGGATCGTTTACAGGGAGAAATAAGCCCTAAATATAGTATTGACAGGGGAAAATATTTCGTTATATATTCCCTTGCCCTTTAAGGGTAAAGGTGTATTGAAGATAGCTTTTGGAGGATAAAATGAAGGTCCGTACTTCGGTGAAAAAGATCTGTGATAAGTGCAAAATAGTTAAAAGAAACGGCGTAGTCCGTGTTATATGTTCTAACTTAAAACATAAACAGCGTCAGGGTTAAGGAGGAGAATTAGAATATGCCAAGAATCGCGGGTGTTGACGTTCCGGGAAATAAAAGAATAGAAGTTGGTTTGACATATATTTTTGGAATAGGGAAAACATTGTCAAAACAGATACTGGCAGAGGCTGGTATTGATGTAAATAAAAGAGGTAACGATCTTACCGAAGCCGACATGGCAAATATAAGAAAGATCCTTGAAGAGAAAATAAAAGTAGAAGGTGATCTTAGAAAAGAAATAGCGATGAACATAAAGCGCTATATGGATCTTGGTTGCTATAGAGGACAACGACATAAAAAAGGTCTTCCTGTTAATGGCCAGAATACAAGATCTAATGCAAGAACAAGAAAAGGACCTAAAAAGACAGTTGCTGTTAAAAAGTCCGTTAAGACATTAAAGTAGTTTAATAGGAGATAAACGAATATGCCGCCAAAAACGACAACTAACGCTAAGACCGAAACAACAAAGAAAAAAATAAAAAAGAACGTACCTAACGGTGTAGTTTATATTCAGGCATCGTTCAACAATACAATAATTACTTTTGCCGACGTTAACGGAAATACTATTGCTTGGTCTACAGCGGGATCAACAGGATTTAAGGGTTCAAGAAAAGGAACTCCGTTTGCTGCTCAGCTTGCTGCAGAAACAGCTGGTAAAAAAGCTATGGATGCTGGCATGAGAAATATAAATGTTGTGATCGCAGGACCTGGTGGTGGCAGAGAAGCTGCACTAAGAGTTTTTAATAATATGGGTTTTAAGATTGGTTTTATAAAAGATATTACCCCGATACCACACAACGGTTGCAGACCAGCAAAACGTAGGAGAGTGTAATGCGTTATACAGGATCAAAATGTAAATTTTGCCGTAGAGAAGGCAGAAAATTATTTCTTAAGGGAGACAGATGTTTCACCGATAGATGCGGATACGAAAGACGTCCTTACCCACCGGGAGTACACGGACAAGGCAGAGTAAAATTCACCGAGTATGGTGTACAGCTTAGAGAAAAACAAAAAGTTAAAAGAATATACGGTTTGGCAGAAGGACAATTCAGATTGTTCTTTAAAAGAGCTGCTGTTGCAAAAGGTTCAACAGGAGAAAACTTGCTTTCATTGCTTGAGAGAAGATTGGACAACGTTATATACAGACTTGGATTCAGTAATTCAAGACAGCAGGCTAGACAGAATATAAAACATGCACATTTCTTGCTTAATGGAAAGAAAGTTAATATTCCTTCGATGTTAGTTAAAAAAGGTGACGAAATAATTATAAAAGAAAGCAGCAGAGCTGTTCCGTATTTTGTGGAAGCAGTTCAGGCGATAGGTCGAAAAGAGATACCAAGATGGCTTAACGTTGACTCCGCATCCTTCAAGGGTGTTGTTACAGACATTCCTAGCAGAGCGGATGCAGGCGCAGACATAGAAGAGCGCTTGATCGTTGAGTTGTATTCTAAGTAATCTTAAAAAAGAATTTAAGGGGGCGGAAACGATGGAAAATAATCAAAAAATGCTCGATGCTTTGCATTGGAGATCTCTTATTCGTCCAAAAATGTTGGAAGTTGATAGAGAATCTCTTTCTGATACATACGGTAAATTTACCGCTAGACCGTTAGAAAGAGGCTTTGGTCTTACACTCGGTAACGCTCTTAGAAGAGTTCTTCTTTCGTCTATCAGAGGAACAGCAATAACAAGTATAAAGATCGACGGAGTTCTTCATGAGTTCTCTACGATACCTCAGGTGAAAGAAGACGTGGTAGATATAATGTTGAACCTTAAACAGGTTCGTTTCCATTTGTTTACCGACGAGCCTAAAACACTAAGAATAAGCAAAAAGGGCGAAGGCGTCGTTACAGCGGCGGATATAGAACTGGATGAATCAGTAGAAATATTGAACCCGGAACAACATCTTTGTACAATGGGTAAAGATGGAAAGATCAACGCTGAAATAACGATACAAAGAGGAAGAGGCTACAGACCGGCAGAAGACAATAAGTACGATGGTATGCCAGTAGGAACTATTCCTATGGACTCCTTTTTCTCTCCTATAAAGAGAGTTAATTACACGGTTACGGATTCTCGTGTTGGACAAAAGACCGACTACGATAGACTTATATTGGACGTTTGGACCGACGGTACAATACTTCCGGAAGATGCTGTAGCGTATGCATCAAAAATATTGAAAGAACATTTAAATATCTTCATTAATTTTGCAGAAGAAGTTGAACCAGTTGTTGAACACAATGTGAAGGTCGGTAGCAAAATAAGCAGCGACCTTGCTGAGTATTTGAACAAGACAGTCGATGAACTTGAACTTTCTGTAAGGTCGGCTAACTGTCTACACAATGCTAACATAAGATATATTGGTGAACTTGTTACAAGAACAGAAGCTGAAATGCTAAAAACAAAGAACTTTGGAAGAAAGTCCTTAAACGAAATAAAAGATATCCTTGCTGAAATGGGCTTAAGCCTTGGAATGAAAGTAGAAGGCTGGGATGCTCCTGCAGAGGGTGCTAGAGTTAATAAAGAATTCGAAGAATAAGATAGAGGTGGATCATGAGGCACGGCAATAGCGGCAGAAAATTTAGCTTGGAACCAGATGTAAGAAAGGCCATGCTACGTAATATTTCTGATTCTCTTATAGTGAACGGTAAAATAAAAACTACTGTTACAAGAGCAAAAGAAATTAGAAAAATAGCAGAGGGTCTTGTTACTTTAGCAAAGAAAAATACTTTGCATGCAAGAAGAGAAGCTCTTTCTTGGCTAAGAACTAAAGAGGCGTTCACAAGATTGTTTGGCGAATATGCAGAAACATTTAAGACCAGGAACGGCGGTTATACTCGTATAACTAAGTGTGGTGTCAGAGTAGGCGATAACGCTCCTATGGCTTATATAGAGTTCTTGATCGACGGTACAGCAGTAGCAGCTACAAAGAAAGAAGGTCCAAAGAGAAAGAGAAGACGTTCTGGTTCTTCTGCAAATGCAGCAAACACAGAAAAGAAGGCGGCGGCTCCAGTAGCTACAGAAAAGAAGGCAGCTCCAGTAAAAACTGTAAAGCCTACAGTAGCAAAAATACCGAAGATAACAAAGAAGTCCAAAAAAGTATAAGTAAGTTTAGATAACGGATATTTAAAGGGCGGGCTCGAAAGAGTTCGCCCTTTTTGTTTTGTATTTGAGTTTCTTGTCTTTATTTTTTAATCATGGTTTTCGGTCGCGGCCAGTCTAAGGTTCACCAAATTACATTGGCTAACCCTCTTAGGGTCCGGGTTAGCTATCGTTAAACAAGTGCTTATAGCTATGGCGAACCTAAGAATGGTGCCCGCTCCCTACAACAATGATTAAAAAATAAAGACAAGAAACTCAAATACAAAACTACTATTGTAAAGACAAGATTAATAGATGTATTCGTCAATATAAAAAGACTAGACAGATGTTGTCGTTTTATGTTAAAAAGCAAGGCATCCAATGGAGGACTACGTTGTGAAAAAAAAGCTTTTAATTTTTGGACTAATAGTATTTTGCTTTATTGCATCAAAGGTTGAAGCACAAAAAATTATTCCGGTTACGAGTAGAATAGGAAACGGTAACTATATGGAGGTTAGCCAAATTGTCTGGGATGGAAATGTTTGTGACCTGTCTGATAGTTCTTATTTCATTGAAGGTGGGGATCAATTTCAATTATGGGCTAACAGTGATGATGAAATAGCGCAGTTGATTGGTGGTCTGTTAAGGATATCTTCTCCAGTAGAAAACTTGCATTTAGATAGCAGTAGTGGCTGCTTTTTGATTAACAACCGAACAGGTAAGGGTATTCGTGGACAATATGACGGATATTTTTTAGCTCTTTCGAATATAGTGTTGTCTTCCTTGGTTAAAAGAGATGCCCCTAAAGAAGTTATAAATTTTGTATGTCTTGGTGCAGGCGCTATATATGCTCGTCCTGACATTTCGCAAAACTGGCTGACTGCGCAGATTGAGATGACTGCTAAGTCCTTTGTTGCAATGTTAACTCATCCACTTCCTACTGTAGGGCCAATGACGCTGTCGTGCCGAAACGGGTCTTATTAATGGAGGACTACGTTGTGAAAAAACTTTTAATTTTTGGACTAATAGTATTTTGCTTTATGGTATCAAAGGTTGAAGCACAAAAAATTATTCCGGTTACAAGCAGAATAGGAAACGGTAACTATATGGAGTATAGTCAAATTACATGGACGGGAAAGACTTGTGACTTATCTGATAAACCATATTTCATTGAAGGTGGAGATGAACTAATATTTTGGCAATATAGTAATGATTCAGTAGTTCAACTTATTAGTTTCCTTTTAACTTTTTTGTCTCCGGTAGGTAATTTGCATTTAGACTTCTCTGAAGGATGTTTTTTGATAAACATAACAGGAAAGGATATTAGTGGACAATATGACGGATATTTTTTTACACTTGGCAGTAGAACTCTGTCTGGATTGGTTAAACGAGGTGCTCCTAAAGAAATTATAAATTTTGTATGTCTTGGTGAAAGTGCTTTATATAATCGGCCTGATATTTTAGAAAACTGGCTGACTGCGCAGATTGATATGATGGCCTCAGTCGTTGCATTTTTCTCTCATCCGCTTCCTACTGTAGGACCGATAACATTGTCATGTCATGACGGGAATTTTTAATTTTTTACTAATCTGAGGAATTCTTCTCTGGTGGAGATGTTCTTTCTGAAGGCTCCGAGCATTGACGATGTAGTGGCCACAGAATGCTGTTTTTCAACACCGCGCATTACCATGCACATGTGCTTAGCTTCTATAATAACGCCTACTCCTCGAGGTTTTAGGATGTCATAAAGGGTGTGTGCTATTTGGTGGGTGAGTCGTTCCTGTACCTGTAATCTACGTGCAAATATTTCGACCATTCTTGGGATCTTACTTAATCCGACTATTTTACCTTTAGGGATGTATGCGACGTGGCACTTGCCAAAAAAAGGTAACATGTGGTGTTCGCACATACTGTAGATCTCTATGTCCTTTACGATGACCATGTCGTCGTATTCAGAGTCAAATAAGGCCCCATTTATTACTTTTATAGGATCTTCTTTGTATCCCTTGGTAAGGAACTGAAAGCTTTTTTCTACTCTTTCCGGCGTTCTTTTTAATCCCTGCCTTTTTGGGTCCTCGCCAAGTTCTTTAAGAAGCTGGGTTATGATTTTTTGCATTTTCTATTTCTCCTCTGTAAATATTTTCTCGTCACACTTGTTTTCCAGTTCACGTTCCATTTTTTTGAATTTCTTTTGAAAATCTGTCTGTGATACGAACCCAGAATATCCTGAATACGTCGATGCAATTGCTCTGGTCATTAAACTTATTGTTTCGTTAGACTTTTTTAACTTCATTGTAAAACACGCAGCGTTCTTATATGACCTGTATGCGTTAGCATACATACCGGATTTTTCATAACTTATTGCAAGGTTTATGTATGCACTTTCCAAAAGTTCTATATCTACATCCTGTTTGTAAATTGACGACGTAAACTCTTCCAAGAAACCTGTTGCCTGTGCATAGTTATGTAAATTAAAATAGTTGTCCCCCAGGTAGTAATACAAAATAACTTCCTCAGGATTTTCTTTTCGTACTTTATCAAGGATATTAATGCTTTCCTGATAATTGCCACGGAGCGTGGCTATATTCGCTCTTAGTATCAGCCTCTTAATATCATCCGGCTGTTTGTCGGATATTTTATCCAGGTATTTTATTGCTTCATCATATTTTTTTTGGTCTACCAACGCCTGAATTATTTGCTCATGTGCAATTTGATTGTTTGATTTTATCTCCAGCGCCTTGCCACAGTAATAATCAACTTTTTCGTACTCGCCCATTATTCTGAAAGTTGTACAAAAAGCTAAATAAACCTCCATGGAGTTAGAAGATATTCTCTCCATGTCTCTTATTACCTGAAGAGCACTAGAAAATTGTTTGGTGTAAAGGTAACTCTTCCACAAATAGCGCCTTATTATTAGCGAATTAGGGTATCTATTTAAAAGAGAAGTTCCTTTTTCTATGACTTTTGAATATTTTTTGTCCTTATAATAACTTTGCATCTGCGAAACGGGATTAATACCTCTTAAAATGTTCTTTTTTATAAAAACATAGTCTGCGGTGAAAGCGATTGCTATAAAGAGTAAAAAATATATTAATACAGATATAAGAGTGTGTTTCACACTCTTATTTTGCTTTATGTCTATATTTGGAACCCTTTCCATTTGATTTCACAGTTTGCCATGAATTTGTTTGAAAAAACAGGGTTAAAAGCTATGGTACCCGAGGGGGGACTCGAACCCCCAACCTTACGGACCAGATCCTAAGTCTGGCGTGTCTGCCAATTCCACCACCCGGGCACTTGAAGACCTCTTTTATTAGTGTAATTCACTTGAAAAGTAAATAGTTTTTATTTATGCTAGGGCCCAGCATTCGAGGAGGCTATTTTGGCAGTAAAAAAAGCGAAGAAAAAAGTAAAGGTTAATAAAGTGAAGCCCAAAAAGAAGGTTGTCAGCAAAAAAGCTGCACCTAAAAAGGCTACGCATAAAAAAGCCTTACACAAGAAAGTGGTTGCCAAAAAAACAACTCACAAAAAAGTTGCACCTAAAAAAGGTAAAGCAAAAAAAATAGTTGTTAAAAAGAGCGCTCCAAAAAAGGTCGCACCTAAAAAGGAAATAAAAGTAACTAAGGTTGCAAAGGTTTCTAAGGTTGCTCCAAAGATAGATAAAAAAGCAGAAAAGAAAAAAGCGCAACCAATAGTACAAAAAGTAAAAAAGTGTAAAAAGTCGCTGTGCAAAGAACCCGCATCAATAAATGGATATTGCAGATACCACTACATTGCAGGTTGGAGAACAGAAAATATAGATAAAAAAGTTAAAAAACTAAGTCATCTAGAGAAAACAATAAATGAAATAAAAAAGAGGTTTACTCCTGAGTATCTTGAACTTATAAAAGCCGATCTTGCATCGGACGAGAATTTCAGAAAGGTAATTAAGGACATGGACCTTGAAGAAGATATTAATGATTTCGAGATCAGCGATGACACTCAAAGGATAATTGAATCTTACAGCAGCCTTGTGGACTTGGAACGCGAAGACTAAACGTAAAGCATAACATTAAGAGGTTAGAGGACGAACATTATGGGCAGGGCCTTATCCAAGTTTTATATAATGACCTTTGGATGCCAGATGAATGTCCATGATAGTGAACGAATGGCTGCACAGCTTTCTGGTGCAGGTCTTAGTCCGGCGACCACACATAAAGATGCAGATGTCCTTATATTGAATACCTGTTCAGTCCGGGAAAAACCGGAAGACAAACTCGATAACATGCTTGATCACTTTAAGCATTTCAAAAGACAAAAACCGAATGCTATTATTGCTGTTGCCGGTTGTGTTGCACAGCAAAAAGGACATGAAATAACAAAAAAATTTCCATTCGTTGATATAGTTCTTGGTCCTGATTGTGAAGATGCACTATTAACCCACATAAATGACATAGTTAATAAAGATACTGACAATGCGGTAGAAACAGATTTTACAGAAGGGTTTGCTTATTCAGAAACGCTATATACTCAAGACAGTATTCACCGGTCCAGTGCGTATGTAGTTGCTATGAAAGGGTGTAATAGTTACTGCTCTTATTGTATTGTTCCATACGTAAGGGGAAAAGAATATTCCAGGCCTATTGATGACGTTGTTACCGACGTAAACAAAATGGTAGATGCCGGGATAACGTCTGTAACTTTACTTGGTCAGAATATAGCAAAGTATGGTTTCGATACCGGTAGCAGCCTATATAAACTTTTAAAAGAGATTGCAAAAATAGAAGGACTGAAAAGATTATCTTTTCTTACCTCTCATCCAAGGGATTTTACCAGCGACATAATAAAGGCATATCTTGAAATAGAAAAACTTTCTCCTATGTTGCATCTTCCTGCCCAGCACGGTAGCGATAAAATATTGAAGGCCATGAATAGGGGTTACACAAGAGCACAGTATCTTTCTATTATTGATGAGTTAAGAAAAGTAGGTTTAATGGAAAAGCTTTCAATAAGTACGGATATAATTGTTGGGTTTCCTGGTGAGACAGAGGCTGATTACGATGCTTTAGTAAGCTTATTACAGGAAGTAAGATACGATAATTCATTTTCTTTTATTTATTCTCCAAGACCAGGGACCGTCGCTTATAACAAATACGGTTCGTCGGTGAGTAAAGAAGACCATAAAATATATTCAGACAGACTTAATAAATATCATGATCTGCAAAAGCAAATTGCGTTTGAAAAGAACAGCCTTTTAGTTGGGCAAACAATAGAGGTTTTAGTGGAAGGTGCTAGTGAAAAGGATCCAAAAAAGTTTAGCGCAAGGACCGGTGGCTGGAAAGTGGTTATCCTTGAGGCCCAAGCGAATGCAAACGGAGGGATACAAAGTGTTTCACCGGGCAGCTATAATATGGTAAAAATAGTCAAAGCTCATCCGACGCATTTAACAGGAGAGATTCTTTTATGATAAATAAAAAATTTGTTCTTCATAAGCCTAACATTGAACATGCTGCTTTTGTGGCTGATTCAACAGACATTATTGGTGAAGTTATACTTCATAAAAATTCCAGTATCTGGTTTAAGGCAGTACTAAGAGGAGACCTTGCAAAAATAGAGATAGGTGATGGTAGCAATATACAAGATGGTTGTGTTTGTCATGTTGACCCTGGAAAACCTGTTATCGTTGGCAAGGGCGTTACCGTTGGGCATAATGCAACACTTCATGCCTGCAAAATTGGAAATGATTGTTTAATAGGGATGGGAGCAATAATTCTAGATGATGCAGAAATAGGTGATGAATGTTTAATAGGAGCTGGCGCAGTTGTTACTCCCGGAACAAAAATACCTCCGCAGAGTTTAGTCTTAGGAGCACCAGCGACTATAAAAAGAACTCTTAAACCGGAAGAGATAGAAGGTATAAAATATAATGCGCTAGTTTATGTTGAGCTTGCCAAAGAATACAAAGGAGGAAAGTGATGGAAAGGATGAAAGATGGTCTTACCTTTGATGATGTGTTGATAGCGCCAAACCACTCGGAAGTTTTACCAAGAGAGGTAGAGCTTAAGACCAAAATAACAAAGAATATTCCTCTTAATGTTCCTCTGGTTAGTGCAGCCATGGATACTGTGACAGAATCCGGAACAGCCCGTGCAATGGCTCAAGTTGGTGGAATGGGAATAATACATAAGAATATGGGAATAGAACAACAGGCGTACGAAGTAAGCAGGGTTAAAAAGTACGAAGCAGGAATGATAACAGATCCAGTAACTGTTACTCCAGATGATACTGTTGGTGAAGCGAAAAGATTAATGGCGGAATATAAGATTGGTGGTTTTCCTGTAATAGATAAAAGCGGAAAGCTTCTTGGTATAGTTACGAACAGAGATATTCGTTTTGAAGAAAAGATGTCCTTAAAGATAAAGGATGTGATGACCAAAGAAAATCTTGTTACCGTTCCAATGCATACAAGTCTTGATGAGGCGAAAAAAATATTACAAAAACACAGAATAGAAAAACTACTTGTTGTAGACGACAAATATAATTTAAGAGGCCTTATAACAGTAAAGGATATAGAAAAGAGCAGACAATACCCTAATTCATGTAAGGACACCAAAGGCAGGTTAAGAGTTGGTGCAGCTGTTGGTACCGCAGAAGATACAATAGAAAGAGTAGAAGAACTTGTTAAGGCAAGAGTAGACCTTGTCGTTGTAGATACGGCACACGGTCATTCACAAAGAGTTTTAGATACGATCAAAAAAATAAAGTCAAAATATCCTGAACTTGATCTTGTTGGTGGTAATATTGCTACCGCAGAAGCGGTAAAAGCCCTTGTTAAAGTTGGCGTAGACGCTGTTAAGGTTGGCATAGGACCAGGTTCGATCTGTACAACAAGAGTTGTTGCAGGTATTGGTGTTCCTCAGTTAACCGCGATAATGGATTGTGCAGAGGCGTTAAAGGGGAGTGATGTTTGTTTAATTGCAGATGGTGGAATAAAATTCAGTGGCGATATAGTTAAAGCCTTGGCTGCCGGTGCAGATGTTGTAATGCTTGGTGGCTTGCTTGCAGGAACGGATGAAAGCCCAGGAGAAATGGTTCATTATCAGGGTCGTTCATATAAAGTTTATAGAGGAATGGGTTCGATAGGTGCAATGAAGGATGGTAGCAAAGATAGATATTTCCAAGATGATGTTAACGAATCATTTAAACTTGTACCAGAGGGAGTAGAGGGACAGGTTCCATACAGAGGTTCACTAAGCCTAGTTATTCATCAACTTATTGGCGGCGTAAAATCAGGTATGGGGTACACTGGTTCAAAAGATCTTGAAGCGTTAAAGAAGAATGCTAAGTTTATAAAGATAACAGCACAAGGCTTAAAAGAAAGTCATGTCCACGACATTATGGTAACAAAAGAAGCACCAAATTACAGATTAGGAGATTAAGTTGGAACAAAAAGTTCTTATTTTAGATTTTGGTTCACAATACACTCAGCTTATTGCAAGAAGAGTAAGAGAATTAAAAGTTTATTCAGAGATATTGCCGTGTAATACCTCTATCTCAAAAATAAAAGAATACAATCCGTCGACAATAATATTAAGCGGTGGTCCTTCCAGCGTTTTTGAGGATGGTGCTCCTAGTGTAGATAAACAGATCTTTGATATGGGTATGCCTATTCTTGGAATATGTTATGGTCTTCAACTTACTGCACATCTTATGGGCGGAAAAGTAATTCCTTCAAAGAACAGGGAATATGGTAGAGCAGTTCTTAAAGTTAATACCGACGATATTTTGTTCGAAGGTGTCCCAGGCGAGACAAATGTTTGGATGAGTCATGGAGATAAAGTTGATTCCATTCCTACCGGATATGCAAGTATCGCAGAAACGGATTCTGTTGCGTATGCAGCTATAAGAAGTGCTTGCGGAAATATATACGGAGTACAATTCCATCCAGAAGTTCATCACAGCGATATGGGAACTAAAATACTAAGCAATTTTTTATTTAAGGTTGCAAAATTAGAACCAAACTGGAGTATGTCTAACTTTATAAAAACAGAAATAGAAAAACTTAAAAGTACCGTTAAGGGGAATGTTGTTTGCGGAGTAAGCGGAGGTGTTGATTCAACAGTTTGTGCAGTGTTGCTTCAAAAAGCTCTTGGTGTTGATAGGGTTTTTCCTGTTTTTGTAAATAACGGTGTTCTAAGAAAAAAAGAGGCTGAATACGTTCAGGAACTTTTTAAATCTATGGGTCTTAAACTTTATTATTATGATGAAACAGAATTGTTTATGAATAATTTAAAGGGCGTTGATGATCCAGAAAAAAAGAGAAAAATAATAGGTCACACGTTTATAGACGTTTTTTACAAAGCAGCAAAAACTTTTGATGCTCAGTATTTAGCTCAGGGGACTTTGTATCCCGATGTAATAGAGTCTGTAAGTTTCAAAGGACCAAGTGCAACAATAAAAAGCCATCATAATGTTGGTGGGCTTCCGGAAAAATTAAATCTAAAACTTGTTGAACCATTCAGAGAATTGTTTAAAGACGAGGTAAGAGCTGTTGGTAGAGAACTTGGTGTTCCGGAAGATTTTGTAATTCGTCATCCGTTCCCAGGGCCTGGACTTGCAGTCAGAGTACTTGGTGATCTTACAAAAGAAAGATTAGATATGTTAAGGGATGTGGATTATATTTTTATCTCGATGTTAAAAGAGTATAATTTGTACAACAATATTTGGCAGGCATTTAGTGTGTTACTTCCTGTAAAAAGTGTTGGTGTTATGGGCGATAATAGGACTTACGAGAACGTTGTTGCATTAAGGGCAGTAACAAGTGTTGATGGTATGACTGCCGATTGGTATCATTTCCCACATGAATTTTTAGCAAATGTTTCTAACAGAATTATAAACGAGGTTAAGGGCGTTAACCGAGTTTGTTATGATATTTCTAGCAAGCCACCAGCAACTATAGAATGGGAATAATTATTGCTAATAGACGCTAATTGGCCCTTCAGGTTCATTAGGGTAGATCTTATATATAATTCCTAAACGTTTATTAAATTCTTGTTCTGTATCACAACCCAATATTTTGTAATTTTCTAGTCTTATTTCTTCTCCACTACTTGTTATGTAACCGCGAATAATTTTTATATAGCCATATGGGCATACGCTTTTCCACTCGTTTGCTTCTGCGACACTTGAAGTTAGAAGGTTGTAGTCGTTATAATTTATAGCATTAAAAATTGTTCCCTGCTGATCAATGAACGCACGCAACCCATCATAATGGTACTTATATTCATATTTGTGTGACTGTGCATAAATAGAAGACACTGCAAAAAACAGACATATTAAAAAAAGCTTTTTCATAAAAATCTCCCATATAAAGTTCTAAAGAGTCATGGTGATTAATATGCAATACCTCTGCCATATTAATCAAATCAAATCAAATAGTTAGAGCTTGTAAAAGCTGTCGTTCTACGACTTATATTTTTATACAACTGTTTTACTATTAGTCGAATATGAAAAAACCAAATTAAAAAATAGTTGCAAATAGTCATACTATATGAAAAGATAGTTGCATATGGTAAAAAGAAAAATTTGGATTAATAGGATTTCCAATTTACTAAAGAAAAGGTCTGTTCTTTGGATCATGGGCCCGCGTAGGGTAGGTAAAACTTATATATCCAAATCAATACCGAATTCTATTTGGTATGACTGCGAATTACCCAGAGTTAGAAAAGAAGTGGAAGATGCCGAAACCTTTTTTCATAATGTGCCTAAAAATAAAATAATCATATTTGATGAAATTCACAGGCTTGAAAATCCATCAGAAGTTTTAAAAATAGCTTCGGATCATTTCCCAAAAATAAAAGTTATAGCTACGGGAAGTTCTTCCCTTTCTATAAAGAAAAAATTTAAAGATACTTTAACCGGTAGAAAAAATGACCTTTTACTGACCCCGATAATTTATAATGAATTACATGATTTCAAGGTTACAAAACTTGAACACAGAATGTTGTTCGGCGGGCTTCCACCTTTCTTTATGGAAAATAAATTTCCTGAGCATGAGATACAAGAATGGATAGACAGTTTTTGGGCCAAAGATGTTCAGGAACTGTATAGAATAGATAAAAGAGTACCGTTCCTTAAACTTTTTGAACTTATATTTTCCCAAAGCGGAGGGATATTTGATAGTGTTTCAGCCTCAAGAATTTGTGGAGTAAGTCATACTGCCGTGTCGTATTATCTGGAAATACTTGAATCTTTTTTTGTGGCAAATGTAGTTCGGTCATTTACTACCAGAAAAGCAACTGAACTTGTAAAAAGCCCCAAGGTTTATGGTTTTGATACAGGATTTGTGTCGTACTTTAAGGGATGGGATAAATTAAGAGACGATGATAAGGGTTTTCTGTGGGAGCATCTTGTTCTAAATGAGTTTATGGCTCTTACGGGAAGACAGGTTTTAAAATATTGGAGAACGAAACAGGGGCATGAAATAGATTTTGTTTTAAGTTTACGAGGAGGCAGCCCTGTTGCTATAGAATGTAAATTGAAAAAAGATAATTTTGATATCAGCAATATAAAGCATTTTAGAAACATGTATCCCGAAGGAGAGAATATTTTGTTAACTCCAGACACAGATAGGCTTTTTGTTAAAAATATTTCTAATATTAAAATTACGATAATGAATTTAAGTCATCTTCCAGAATTTTTGAAAAAACTTAAAATATAATACTCGCACTGGCGTTGTAACACCGCGTAATCAAGCCTTATTTTCTGCTTGACTTGATAGCTTTAGTATCTTTAATAATACTAATAATATATAGTAATCATAGGGAGTTACAGTATGGAGATAGTGGTTTTAGTTAAGCAGGTCCCAGACACTGCAAATGTTGGTGCGGATGCCATGAAAGAGGACGGCACTGTTAATAGGGCTGCCTTAAAAACAATTTTTAACCCTGATGATCTTAATGCTCTAGAGCTTGCTCTTGAATTAAAAGATCGTTATGGCGCAAAGGTTAATGTTATTACAATGGGCCCACCAAGAGCGATAGATGTTCTTAAAGAATCGTTGTTTAGAGGGGCAGACAAAGCTTTTCTTTTAAGTGATCCAAAATTTGCCGGTTCAGATACTCTTGCTACGTCGTTAATATTAAAAGGAGCGATAGAAGCAAAAGTAAAGAGCTTTGATATTATTATGGCTGGAAGGCAGGCTATTGACGGAGATACTGCTCAAGTTGGTCCACAGGTTGCAGAAAAATTGCATATACCACAAATAACTTTTGTAACGGACGTTGAAAGTATTAAAAACGGTGTAATAAGAGCCGCTAAACTTTCCGACGAGGGAACAGAAATAGTTGAGTGCAAAACTCCTGTTCTCCTAACAGTAGAAGGCAATGCTAATAATCCAAGAGCACCAAAAGTAAAAAATATGCTTAAGTACATGAATGCTCTTTCTTCTTTTCAAATGAACGAAGATTGGGTTACTGACGAAGATATTAAGCACATAAAAGAAAAAGGAATCGAAATTCCTGTAATAGGTTTTTGTGATATGGCAGTTAACCCTGAGCTTATTGGTCTTGCCGGATCACCGACCAGAGTTAAGGCAATACACAGCGTTGTTTTTAAATCGTTGGACTCAAAAGACTTTCCTGCAACTCAGGACGGCGTTAACAAGATGATGAGTGAATTAATAAGTGAACACATAATAGGCTAGGAGAAAAATAAATATGAAATACGGAAATGTAGCGGTTTTTATACAACAACATAACGGCGTAATTACTAACGTTAGTTTGGAACTTTTGGGTAAAGCCCATGATCTTGCAAAAGAACTTGGCAGTACTGTGTCTGCCTATATACCTTGTGAGAACGTGAAAGATATGGTTCAGACAGTTGCAAGTTACGGCGCAGATAATATTTATACAATGGAACACAAAGAACTAAAGGAATACAGGACGCTCCCTTATACAAATGCAATATTAGAGGCTGTATGTAAAGACAGTCCTTATATCTTTCTTATTGGTGCAACAAAAACAGGTCGAGATCTTGCTCCACGTGTTGCTTCTGCATTAAAAGCGGGGCTTACCGCAGATTGTACCGATCTTAAAATGGGACCTTATACAGATAATAAAACGAACAAAACGTACGAAAAACTTTTGTATCAAATAAGACCTGCTTTTGGCGGTAACATTATAGCGACTATTATAAACCCACAGAACCATCCTCAAATGGCAACAGTACGTGAAGGTGTTATGAAAATGAAGACACCTGATAAGAACCATAAGTTCAATCATATTTCTGTTCCGGTTAATTTTAAAGACGTAGAGCTTTCTTTAAAGGTTGTTGATAAGGTTATAAAAGAAAAAAAGGTAAACCTTGTAGGTGCGAATATTATAATCGCTGGTGGTATGGGTGTAGGTTCAAAAGAGAATTTTCAAAAATTGGAAGAGCTTGCAAAAATTCTTGGAGCAGAAGTTGGTGCATCTCGTGCAGCTGTCGATCAGGGTTGGATAGGAAAAGAACATCAGGTTGGTCAAACGGGCGTTACCGTAAGACCAAAACTTTATATAGCTTGTGGAATTTCTGGAAGTATTCAGCATAAGGCAGGTATGGACCAGTCGATGAAGATAATCGCTATAAATAATGATCCGGAAGCACCAATATTTAATTTTGCACACATAAAAATTGTTGGAGAACTTGGAACGGTTCTACCGATGATGATAGACGCTTATAAAAAAATGGATGTTGATAAACAATAGGAGACAAGGATATGGCAAACTTTTTTGAAGATAACAAGGACCTTCTTTTCCATTTGGAAAATACAGACTTGGACGACGTTATTAATATAATAGAAAACAATTTTGAGGAATCAAAGAAATTTGATTATGCCCCAAGAAATTTAAAAGAAGCCAGAAAAGGATATGTAGAGATATTGAAAGTAGCTGGCGAAATAATGGCGAACACAGTTAGTCCTAATGCAGAAAGTGTAGATGAGAGCGGCTGTACGTTGCATAAGGGAAAGGTTAGTTATGCAGAAGGTACAAAAGAGAATCTTAGAGTAATTTTAGGTGCTGATCTTGGAGGGATGACACTTCCTAGACGTTATGGCGGTTTGAATCTTCCAACAACAGTTTCTACTATGGTAATAGAAATGGTTTCACGTGCTGATGCAAGTTTAATGAACATCGTTGGGCTACAAGATATTGGTGAGACAATAAGTGAATTCGCTTCAGAAGAATTAAAGGCAAAATATCTTCCTCTGTTCACAGGTGGAAAAGTTACAGGAGCAATGGCTCTTACGGAACCAGATGCGGGCTCTGATCTTCAGGCTGTTCAAACAAAAGCAATTTTAGACGAGAAAACAGGTGAATGGCGTCTTTATGGAGTTAAACGTTTTATAACCAACGGTTGCGCAGATATATCTTTGGTTCTTGCAAGAAGTGAAGCAGGTTCAAAGGATGGTAGAGGACTTTCTATGTTCATTGTAGAAAAAGATGACACCATTCAGATAAGAAGGATCGAAGATAAGCACGGTATACATGGTTCACCGACCTGTGAAATGCAATTTAACGGGACAAAGGCTCTTTTGGTCGGCAAAAGAAGAATGGGGTTGATCCGTTATGTAATGGCGCTAATGAATGGCGCTCGTCTCGCCGTTTCCGCTCAAGGTATAGGTATTGCAGAGGCTGCTTATAGAGAATCATTAAAATATGCAAAGGAAAGGGAACAGTTTGGTGAAGCAATTATAAATTTTCCTGCTGTATATGATATGCTTACAAAAATGAGAGCAGAAATAGAGGGGGCTAGAGCGATAGAATATGAAACCTGTCGTTATGTTGACTTAAAGAAAGCATATACAGGATTGAATGAACATGATCCAGAGAACAAAGAATATAAGGAAAAGTTAAAAAAATATTCTAACATAGCTGCGCTTTTAACCCCGATGTCAAAAGCATACTCGACAGAAATGTCTAACAGAGTTACTTATGACGCTGTGCAGATACATGGTGGAACAGGGTTTATGAGAGATTTTCCTGTAGAAAGATATTCAAGGGATGCAAGAATAACCAATATATATGAAGGAACAACTCAGTTACAGGTTATTGCGGCGATAGGTGGAGTTGTTAACGGAACACTTGATGAGTTGCTGAATGAATATGCAAATGTTGAGTACCCAAGAGAATTACATAACGTAGCAGAAACTTTAAGCTCAATAAGAAGTATGTTGAATAGATGTATTAACATATTTGCAGAAAAGAACGACAAAGAATTTCAAAGCTATTTTGCGAGAAATGTTGTAGATATGGCCTGTGAATTGTTTATCGGTTACAGGATGTTGAAACTTTCAACCAAGGATGATAGAAAGAAAATCGTAACAAGATTCTTTGTTGAAAAAGCGTTTGCTAATGCATTAAAACTTTCTGAACCAATAATAAAAGGTAATACGACGGCAATAACCAATAGGGAGGAAATATGCCATATATAAAAAAAGAACAAAGAAATGTTGTTGATGCACATGTAAAAAAACTTGCTGATGCAATAAAGGAAACCGGCAAGGAAAACAGGGCGGGAGTCTTAAATTACTCTGTTAGCTGTCTTATTCATCAGTTGTATGAACTAAGATATTCAGAAGTTAACGAAGCAGTAGGTGCTCTTGAATGTATAAAACAAGAATACTATAGACGCATTGCTGGTCCTTATGAAGATCTAAAAGCTAAAGAGAACGGCGACGTTTATTAGAAACTTCTTTCTTTGATGCAGTTACCTCTCGAGGTAACGTTTTTACTATTTTGCTATCTTTAGTGTCGGAGTCTATTAATTTACACGATGTAAAGCAATCTTTGCGAGCACTGAAGTTATTAAATTCATCAACTCTTTGTTGTAATTGTTTTTGCCCTTTGCTGCCGTCATCCATTACAACGGTTGTACCATCTCCACAAATGTTTGCTATAGGATTTGCTCCCCAAACATATCCAGCGCCTGTTTCTGTGAACATAGCTTGAAGTTTTGGGTACAGTATAGTCTCGTAGTATTTTTTGCTCAGTTGTACTAGCTGTGTTGGTGATTTATAAATAGTAGGGTTGATGTTTTTTAATAGACGATGAGCAATATTGATTTTATTATTATCGCAAGTATCTTCAACAACAGTTTCAGTACAGCCCTTGTTAGTTCCTGCCCATGTTTTTAAATAGCATAAATTGTATGTTACTTTTGAGTCTGGTTGTATTTGAAAATCATAGGAGCAAGAAAAATTTTCTATAGACTCACAACCACAAGGTTTGTTCATAGAGGTTAACCCATAGAAACCATCAGGAGAAAAAATGTATAAATCATATATCTGGTCTGGTGCTTTTAACTTTGATTTAATTTCTTCATTCGTAAAGGCAATTATTCCTGTGTTTTTTATGTTTGTTGTGAGTTGATAATAACAATCTATATAGGTTTTATAGTGCACATTAGTTGTTTCTGCTAACAATGGTAGGCTTAATAAATTTCCCGCGACAATAATGAAAAACAGTTTTTTTAACATAAAAACCCTCCAATTGATTTTATAGAATTGTACACAAATAAAGATTATAAATCAACCTATTTTTTACTCCATACCGTACTTTTCTAATCTATAACGCATAGATCTAAAGGTTATGCCCAAAAGCTTTGCCGCATGTTTTTTTACCCCGCCGGTCTTTTTTAAGGCTTTTTCTATTATGTCCTTTTCAAACTCTGCAACCAGTTTTTCCAGCTCTATACCATCATCGGGGATTTGACTTGGAGACGTAATTTTTGAAAGACTTGTACTTTGGGTGATATGCTTTTGAGAATTATATATGTCTATTATGTGTGGAGGAAGGTCCTGTAGTTTTACGTCTTTACTACCGCAAAGAGCAACAGCCCTTTCCATTATGTTCTCGAGCTCTCTTACATTGCCTGGATAAGTATATTTTTTTAGTGCGACTATAGCCTCTTCTGTAATAGAGTTTATTTCCTTGTTAAGTCTTTTTGAGTATTTCTCCATGAAGAAATTGGCAAGCATGATTATGTCATTTCCTCTTTCTCTTAATACAGGCGCATTTATTTGTATAACGTTCAATCTGTAATAAAGGTCTTCCCTGAACGTGCCTTCCTTTACCATTTGATGTAGGTCCTTATTTGTTGCGCATATTACTCTTACATTTATGTTTATGTCTGTTGTCTCACCAATCCTTCTGATCGTTCTCTCCTGTATGGCGCGTAATAACTTTACCTGAAGATGTATTGGTAATTCTCCAACTTCATCTAAAAAAATTGTTCCACTATTGGCTGTCTCGAACAAACCGACCTTGTCTGCTATAGAACCTGTGAACGAACCGCGTTTATGTCCGAACATTTCGCTTTCTATTAAATTCTCTGGTATTGCACCACAATTTATTGTTACAAATGGTTTGCCGTTTAATGGTCCATTGGTGTGAATTGCCTTTGCAATAAGTTCTTTTCCCGTTCCACTTTCACCAGTTATTAAAATGTTACTGGTTGTTTGAGCGACCATCTTTATCATTTCATACAACATCAGCATTGGAGCAGAAGAGCCGACCATCTCGCAGTATACATATGTCTCTGTACTCTGAGCTTTTAACATTAGATTTTCATAAGACAGTTTTCTTTTTTCCAATGCCTTTTTTGTTGTGGCCAAAAGATTTTCTATTTTAAATGGCTTAGATATAAAGTCATAAGCTCCCTTTTTTATAACGTCGATGGCAATTTCTGTTGTTCCAAATGCCGTGATAACTATTATTTCTATAGTGGGGTCCATTTTTTTGAATGTTACCAGCGCCTCCAATCCGGATATTTGAGGCATTTGTATATCTAGGAATATAAGGTCAAAATTTTCTTCTTCTATTAAATTTATTGCTTCAGTGGCAGACGCTGCTGTTCGAACATGATACCCTTCCTTACTTAATAAAAGCTCAAGGAATTCTCTTATGCTCTGCTCGTCGTCTACAACAAGTATTCTGTTGTTGCCATTTATTGCCATAGTTTAAACCTCATTTTAAAAGAAGTCTCTGTATCGGTACTTTGTACCTGTATGTCGCCGTTGTGAGCTGTTATTATGTTTTTTACTATTGCAAGGCCGAGTCCTGTTCCTTTGTCTTTTGTTGTAAAGAATGGATCAAAAATTCTTTCTGTTATTAATGCAGGGATCTTTTCTCCGTTATTGGAGATCGTTACAAGAATATCAGTGCTGTCGGAGACGATATTACATTGTATCTTGCCATTATTTGAACAAGCATGGACGGAATTTGTTAATATATTGATGAATACTTGTTCAAGTCTATGGAAGTCTCCGTAAGTTATGTGGGGACCATCCTGTGAGTTAAAATCCAAGGATAAATTTTTGTCTGTAAAGTCTTTTTGGGCCTTAACGCTTTCACAGCATATTTGTATTAGTGCATCTAATTCTATTCGTTCGTTTCTGCGTTTTTCTGAACCTGAATATATTAAAAATTCTTCTGTAAGATTTGCAAGTCTATTAGTCTCCCTGTCTATAATACCCAAAATTTTTTGCCTTTGTTCAGGGTTGTCCATCATTTTCTCATCTGATTTTATAAGGTCTGCAACTCCTGCAAGAGAGGATACAGGGTTTTTTATTTCGTGTGCAAGTATAGAAACAACACTATCTAAAAGGATTGCTTTATCGGATTTTCTTGCGTTTTGTTCTTCTAGTTGCGTCTTTTTTCTTTTACGTTCTCTTCTTACTATGTGGTCACATAACAAAGCAAAAATGATGATTATTGATGCTGTTATAAAAGCGCTGTGTGTAGGGCAGGTTTGCGGAGAATGTAAAAAACTTTCCCAAAAGACTAACACAGTAGAAACCGTTGTAGAGAATATCGCGCCGATGGTTCTTAGCGATAATGTTGAAAAGAAAATATACAAGGGTAACAAAATTATGAACGGAGAGCATGCTCTTCCGGTGATCGCTATTAATAAAAATACATATAGCGAATCAAAAAGGAGAACTACAATACTTTGGTATATTGAGTTGAATTCTTTTCTTGCAGCATTAAGCATTGCTACGCATGACATGATTGCCGCAATATTAACTAACGTCGCTATATCAAGGTCCTGTGCAGACATATTGCCATACAATATTGTAAACATCAGCAATACTATTTGTGAGCATATGATTATAAATATTCTTCCGAATATAAGGTCATTCAAGGTCTGTTGACTTAATGTTTTCATATTTTTATTTTACTTTTGTAAGCAAAGTGAACACAGGCATAAAGAAGCTGGTTAATAATGCTCCTATAAGTATGCCTCCTACAGTAAGGACCAAAGGTTCTATTATGGAAGAAAATACAGAACTAAGTCTTTTAGTTTCTTCATTAAGGTGTGCAGAAAGTTCGGTTAGCATATCTGGAAGAGCTCCCATTATTTCTCCAACGCTGAATACTTGCACTATCATTGGTCTAAAGAGTCCGCTTTTTGCAAGGAAAGGAGCGATCAGCTCTTTTTTGTCCGCGGCCTCTTTGGCTCTAAGAAGGCATTCTTCAAAAACATGATTGCCTATCTTTTCTGATGCAAGTTCTAACGCTCTGGACAACGAGACCCCGGATTTTAAAGCAGTGTTCATAGCTGTAACTGTTTTGAGCGTATATATCTCCTTAAAGAAAGAAGATAGCCCAGGTGTTTTTAATATAAGTGAATCTAGTCGTAAATTCATGAGTCCGGTTTTTGCAAGCAGCATAAAGAATATTACAACGAACGCTATCGCAAGACCAATTATTATTAGATTCGCCTTTATCAGTAGACCGAGAGAACTTATTGTAACAAGCGATACTGGTAATGGCTGATTATATGTTCTGTAAATATGAACAAAAACTGGAGCTATACCAATTACTATCACTGCAAGTGCAGCTAATATTATTGTCGCTATTGCCAGCGGGTAAGCTACAGTTTTATTTACGGTCTTGTTTATTTCCTGCTCTTTTTTAAAGTATGTAAGCCATTCAGACAGTGATTGTTCAAGTGTTCCTCTTAATTCTCCGGAGGCCACAAGATTAAGAAATAGATTATCAAAATATTTTGGGAACCTTGTTAATGCCTGGGAAAATGTCATGCCACTTTCCATGTAATTTCTAAGAGAAGAAGCAAAATCCCTCATTACGTCGGTGGTGCCTTCTGCCTTAAGAACTTCAAGAGCTTGTGTTATGGTAAGGCCGGTTTTGAACATGACCAATAATTCTTTAACGAAAAACATTTTATCGTCGTTAGAGAATTTTCCGTTTATTTTTCCTTCTTTAATATATTGAACGGTTTTTCTTCTAGCGGCCATTTCTTTTATTTTTACAGGACGTATTTTTTGTGAGCGTAGTTTTACTCTTAAGTCAGTTTCTGTGTCCGCAAAGATCTCTCCTTTGATCTTTTCACCTTCCCTGGAAACACCTTCATAATAAAAATCAGGCATGTTTATTCACCTTTTAAGTTTTCGTTTAGAACTTCTTTATTTACTCTTACGTTAGGTCTAACATTTTGATGTTGCTGTTCTGCATCTATGTAGTCTGCATAAACTATTTTGTTATTGGATATTTTTTGTGCCATTTCCCAGGTCGTTGCAAGCAGGACCATTTTTTCTCCAGCTATGAATTCAAGGGTTTTAATTGCTTCATCATCGTTCATGTCCGGTATCATCATGCAATCGTAATCAAGTGAGCTTGTCATTCGTATTAGTGAGTTTAGTTCTACTTCTGGTCTATATATATTAATTATTCTGGAATGAGCTGACCTAACTGTAAAAGTCTTACTTTTTTCTATTACTATAATCGTAGAAGACCTATTTTCTGTAACATATGCCGCAGCCTTATACATCTTTAACGCCCTTTGTTCTTTATCCGAACCTGTTAATACAATGATGCCAGTCTTTGCATATAAGGCAGAAGCAAATTTTGCGGTTGTATTCTTGTCCTTTGTTATCAAGGGAAGGTGTTTAAAAACAAGGTCTTCACCGACAGATGATGCAAAAAATTCTTGCTCGCTGACTGTTAATATTAAAGAAGCATTGTTTGCCAGGTAGTCTCTTTTTATACTGGATATTAATTCTCCGCTAACAGGAGCGATACCATTTATATATGCTGTTTCGCCCTGACTACTGACCATAAGTGGCAACAGGCCCTTAGAGATACGGACTTCTCTATAACCGTTACGCACAGCAAATAGTAGTATTCCTTTTAATGAATTAACGTTCCCCATACCCACGGAGAAGTGTAACACTGGTGACAATTTTTGTCAAAGATTAGCGCTTGTTTGTATATGGTTTTCTTTCTGTTTTAATTAACTTATTTTCAGAATCATATATTTTGTGAACAACTTCTATACCTGATTTCTCGTAAAGATATGTATATTCATCTTTAGAAACCTGTTTTCCATAACTATCATACTTTATTATGACTGCTGGTTCCTCAAAAATAAACTGTGTATTAATAGCTATAACACCATTTTTATATTCTTGATGAAAACTTAACTTTGGGTAGTACATTGGAGTTGATCCCTCTCGCATTACTAAGAGGCCCTTTTCATCATATTTTTCTCTTATAAAGGAGTTATAATAAATAACCTCTTCAAGGGTGAGATAAGTAGTCTGATTAAACTCTTGCCACATTCCCGTCTTAATATTGTTTTTGTATTGCCCCATGATCGTCTTTGTGCTCTCGGTCAATTCATCAGGTTTTGTCTCTAGAGAATAAAAATAGTTTCCATCTAGTATATCGTCCTTATAAACTTTAGTTTCATGCCCGCCTTTAAAAGTATGAGTCCATCGATTTTGTTTTTGAAGATCTGCGTCACACGATCCCGTCCAGGTTGTTATTATTCCTTTGTCTGTTTTTTCGGATTCTTCACAGGTTGAATTTTTTCTATATATTGTTATCATTGATGTCGCTGTGTAAGTTATTTTTGATATTTTTTCGTCGTTGTTATAATATATGCAGAAATTTACAGGAAGAGTATAAGCGTAACACTCGCGATAGTTTCTACCTTTGTAAAAATCAGGGTTGAATGGATAACATTTTGTTATGTTATAGTCTGTATAGGGTCCTTCGTTATTTTTAACAGTGGTATCGCAGTAAGGATAAAGAATATCATCGAATAGGTTTTGGTTTGTCTCTTCTGCAAAAGTTGTTGTTGCAGAAACCATAAAAACAAAACTAATAATAAACATCTTTTTCATTTCAAGCCCTCCGATATCTGACAATTTTACCCAAGATATATAGTAACAAGAACACAAAAGTCAAGGATTTTTGTAATGGTTGGGATTGTAAGGTCTGTTGACCTTACCTTTGCTGTCCTATATACAAAGCGTATTATGAAGGAAAGGCTGCTAGTTCATTGTTGTTGCGGTCCTTGTTCGGCGTACCCATTCTCTCTACTTTTAGATAACTTTAAAGTAGAAGCTTTTTTTTCAAACTCAAATCTTAATTCAGCCTCTGAATATTTTAAAAGACTTGAAGGATTAAGGCTGCTTTGCTCAAGGCAAGGTGTTATCTGCTATGCAGATGACTACGTGCCTGAAAAGTGGTATCAGACTATTAAAGGGCATGAACATGAACCAGAAAAGGGAACTAGATGTAAGATCTGTTACGAATATCGGCTTCGCAGAACCTTTGATTTTGCTAAGGCGCACGATATAACGTATGTTACAACAACTCTAACGGTAGCCCCATACAAAGACTCGCGAACGATCTTTGATCTCGCGACTAGGTTATCTGATGAGTATGGTGTAAGGTTTCTTGATTTTGATTTTAAAAAAAAGAATGGTTATGCAAAGACCAAAGAGCTTGCAAAGGATAACGGACTCTATATACAAAACTATTGCGGTTGTGAGTTTAGCCTTGTAGATAAAGAGAAAAGAGCGAGGGGAGAGGTGTGATGCGGAAGATATTTTTGTTATGTTTGATTTCGTTTTTATGTCCATTACTTTTGGCAGAAGAAGCGCCGGTTCCTTCAAGTGAAGATACGGACAGGATAATAGACGAAGCAATAACCCAAGAAAAACCTGTTGAAAAACAACAAAGTTACGGATACAAGAAAGCGAAGAAAGTTAAGAAAATTAAAAAGGTTAAGAAAGCAAAAATGGTAAGGAGCAAAAATGAAAAAGCGCAGTCTGGTTTGTGATCACGATTTTACAAAAGCAGAAGTCCTTCAGATCTTCGACAGAGCTAAAAAAGTAAAGGCAGAAGTAAAAAGCGGAAAACTTGTTCCATATCTTACAGGTAAGACGCTGGGAATGATATTTGAAAAATCTTCTACAAGAACAAGAGTTTCTTTTGAAGTTGGTATGTATCAGCTTGGTGGTTCAGGGCTTTTTCTTTCTGCAAAGGATATTCAGTTAGGTAGAGGCGAAACAATAGAAGATACCGCAAGAGTGCTTGGTCGTTACGTTGATATAATAATGGCAAGAACTTTTGAACATTCTAAGGTAGAAGATCTTGCAAAGTATAGTGGTGTTCCCGTAATAAATGGTCTTACGGATCTTTTGCATCCATGCCAGGCTCTTACAGATTATTACACTGCTTACGAAAAAGGTAAAAAACTTGAAGGAATGAAATTTGTATATTTTGGCGATGGTAACAATATGGCACACTCATTGCTCTTAACAGGAGCGATATTAGGCTGTAATGTTGTTATTTGTTCTCCAAAAGGAATGAGCCCGGATGCTAACATAGTTAAAAAAGCAAAAGAGCTTGCCTCTGTATCTGGAGGAAGCGCTAATGTTATAGAAGATCCTAGAGAAGCTTGCAAAGATGCAGATGTTGTTTATACCGATGTGTGGGCATCCATGGGTCAAGAGGCTGACTTTGTAGCAAAAGAAAAAGTATTAAGACCATATCAGGTGAACAAAGAATTGTTCTCCCTGGCAAAAAAGGATGCTTTCTTTATGCATTGTCTTCCTGCTCATAGAGGTGAAGAAGTTACCTCTGATGTTATAGACGGACCGAACTCCGTTATATTCGACGAAGCAGAAAATAGATTACACGTACAAAAATCAATAATTTTATTCCTCATGGAAAAGTAGTTTATTATGAATCAAGGTACACACCCTATAGTAGAGCGCATTGCTAATGGAATAGGTTTACCTGTTACAAAAGTTAATTCTGTCCTTACTCTTTCTTCGGAAGGCGGTACGGTTGCTTTTATAGCAAGGTACAGAAAGGAACAAACCGGCGGGCTTGATGAGGTCGCTGTACGTGATATTTTAAATGAAAGGGACAGAATACTTGATATTCTTGACAGGCAACAAACTATAATCAAAGCAATAGATGAACAGAAAAAACTTTCCCCTGAACTCAGGGCAAAAATTCTTATTACATTTGATAAACTAGAGCTTGAAGATATTTATGCTCCATACAAGAAAAAGAAAAAAACCAAGGCGGACATTGCAAGAGAACTTGGTATTGGCCCTTTTGCAGAAACAATAATTAAACAGCGTATAGAAGAAGGCGACTGCATAAAACTTGCAAGAGGATATTTAGATCCGCTTAAAAAGCTTACTGATCCGGAAGTCATAATCGAACATGCAATAAATATAATTGTAGAACAGATTGCTCACGATGTTGATCTTAAAAAGAGATTAAGAGCGCATACTTTTGAGACCGGATTTGTATATTCCAAGAAAGCTCCACGATTTAAAGAAGAGAACTCAAAATTTGAGACATATTTTGAATACAAAGAAAAAATAAAGAACTTAACAAACCCAAAGAATTCTCACAGAGTTTTAGCGATACAAAGAGGGTTTAACGAGAAAGCACTTAGTATCGGCGTAGAATGCAATGTTAATGAGTGTATTGATCTTATTAAAAAAGTATATATTAAGAATGAAAAATCAATATTTCTTTCATTAATGCTTAAAGCAGTGGAACAAGCATATAAAGATTATTTGGCTTCATCCATAGAGTTGGATATTTTTAGTGAATTAAAAGATTGTTCAGATAAAGCGGCAATACATGTTTTCTCCAAAAACCTTAGGGATCTTTTACTGCAATCTCCTTTGGGTGAAAAAGTAATAATTGGTTTTGATCCTGGTTTTAGAACAGGATGTAAACTTGCAGTTATAGGTAAGGGAGGAGAATATCTTGCGTCAACGACGATATATCCTGTTGAACCTCATAACAAAGTAGAAGAATCTGAGGCAGTACTTGCAAAGCTTTGTACGGATCATAATGTTGAGGCAATTGCAATAGGCAACGGTACAGCATCCAGAGAAACAGATAAATTCGTTTCTGATTTTATAAAGAAAAATTCTCTTGAAAAAATATTGTTCACAGTTGTTAATGAAGCAGGTGCATCCATATATAGTGCATCAGATGTTGCAAGAGAAGAACTTCCAAACCTTGATATAACGTATAGGGGTTCAGTTAGTATTGCTAGGCGATTGCAGGATCCTTTGGCAGAACTTGTTAAGATAGATCCTAAATCAATAGGTGTTGGACAATATCAACACGATGTTAATCAGGCAGAACTAAAGAAAAGTTTGGATAACGTTGTGGAAGACTGTGTTAACTACGTCGGTGTTGATCTTAATACAGCAAGTCCTCATCTTTTAGCTTACGTATCAGGTATTGGCAAGGTCCTTGCAAAATCTGTTGTTGAATACAGGACCAACAATGGGTCTTTTAAAACAAGAAAAGAACTTACAAATGTTCCAAAACTTGGTGAGAAGGTTTTTGAACAGGCTGCGGGTTTTTTAAGAATAAGGAACGGAGAGAATCTATTAGATAATACGGGCGTTCACCCTGAGCGCTATGCTTTGATAAATAATGTTTGTTCTAAAAACGGAGTAGCTCTTTCTGGGTTGATAGGCAACAAAGAAGAGATCGATAAAGTTTTTTCCAATGAAGAGGTTGTTAAAGAATTTGGTGAGTACACTGTAAAATATGTCGTAGAAGAATTAAAAAAACCTGGAAGGGACCCAAGAACTGTTTTTAAGAAAACGGAATTTCAGGAAGGATTAAAATCAATCGAAGATGTTAAACAGGGCATGCTTGTTAACGGTGTAATAAGTAACATAACTAATTTTGGAGTGTTTGTTAATATAGGTGTGCACGAAGATGGACTGATTCATATATCTGAACTTACAGATAAAGGTTTTATAAAGGACCCAAGAGAAGTGATTTCTTTAGGTGACGAAGTAAGGGTCAGGGTTATTGGTGTTGATGTAGCAAAAAAGCAAATATCACTTTCTCTTAAACAGGCAAAAATTTCTGAACCAAAACCTCAAAGAAAAGAAGCTCCAAGAGGGATGACAAGAGAACAGGCTCAGGCTCAAGAACAAAAAGACTATGATAGACCAAGAAAGCCAGCACCTAGACCTGCCTCGCATGATAATAAGCCAAGAAAAGGGCCGGCTCCTTTTAACAACAGTCCAAGAGAACCAAGGCCACCAAAAGTTAATCCAAACTCACCTTTTGCCGCTCTTGCCAGTATTAGGGATAAGGTAAGTAAAAAATAGAAGTCTATTTTCTTATGAGCTACTTTCTTCTGTTGCACCATAGTTAGATATAAAAGAAACTTCCGTTGCGAATATCTCATATGTTTTGCTTTTTTTGTTGTCTTCTCCTTCCATAGAAATATTCCTGATTTTCCCTTCTACAAGAACCATAGACCCTTTTCTGAGCATTTTCTCGCAAGCTTCTGCAACCTTTCCCCATGTTGTTACTTTGTGCCAATCTGTTCTTTTGATCTTTTCTCCTTCCGCTGTTTTGTAAAACTCATTTGTAGCAATGTTAAAATTTGTTACTTTTTTGCCGCTGGGTGTTGCACCACTTCTTGGGTCCTGTCCAAGATGTCCCATTAATACAACTTTGTTCATTCCATTCATAAAAACCTCCTAAAGTTAAAGTACATTAGTTATGTGCTTAACTTGGTCCAGGATTTGAAATGGATGTTTGTGTCTGTGAGTGTGTTAAAAAACGCTGCTTATGCCGAAAAACAATTGCGCATTTGGGATATCAACGGCTTTGTATAGGCCTATTCTTAATGTTACAGGTATATGATAGAAAATATTACCGGACGTTCTTAATTCACCACCAAAAGAATGTAGATCTGTTTTAAGCTTTTTACCGACGAAGGCATTGTCCATTAGCAAGGCACCGGATATTTTTTTAAAGAAGATAACGGACATTGGAAGACCGTCGTTTATGGTCCATATAGGGAACCTGTATTCTATATTGGAAATGAACAGCGTTCTGGTTGCGTAATAAGAAATAGGATATCCTCTGACAAGAAATCTTTTTGATCCAAATATCAAGGATGAACCCTCACCGCCGACAAGGAAAAATCTGTCCGGGTTACCGTAGGTATATGCAGCATTGTTGTTTATAGCGAGCACATTATGCTTCCACCATAATGGGATAAACAGATTGGCTTGTCCGTCTATTTGATATTCGTTGTAGGTTGAGCCCATTGCTTTTGGATATAAACTATATTGTAAAAAACCTGCCGAACCAGTTTCTGCACTGCTTATAGACGACATAGTGTTCGATGTTTCGTCGTATGCAACTCCCCAGAAGGTTCCAAATCTTTTAGTTCTTTCACCCATAAAATCAATTTTTCTATAACCATAGTCAACACCTGTATATACAGACCATGAGGTATTAAGAGGTATTGAAATATTAATTTTTGAGTCGAGGTCCTCTATTATTTCGTTATCTGCATACCAAGTGTTATCGGTGTAGGCAGAGATTGATACTATTGGATAAAAAGATTGGTTCGTATAAGAAAGGCCTATTAAAGGTTTTTTTGTTCTGGAATCATATGCTCCAGATGCAAAATACTGGTGCCTTAATAATGCGTCTGCTCCATATATTGCTCCGCCGACAGTGTAACCTTTTTCTACAAAAGAAAAGAACGGTATCCATAATTTTGGGATCAGGGTTTTTAATGGAGAGTAGCTTTTCTGGTCGCTATTACTTGTTTCTAGAGGGAGTTCCTCTCTGAACGGAAGCGTCATCATTTTGGGTTTGTTGGTCTTAGCATGTTTTTCTTCCAAAGGAATAGTTCCGATCTTAAATCCTGTTGATGAGTAATAGGTTATATATGCTTTTTGCTTGTCTGCAGAACTAGCAATGTCAAATGCTCCAGATACAAGGTTCGTTATTCTTGTTACATTCTGACCGTTTATGTCGGATCTATATACGTTGAAAACACCATCTTTATCGTCTATAAACAAGAGAGTATTGTTAGAAACAGTAAAGTCTTTGATATTGCCGGAAGATGTGTAAATAGACGAAGAATTTCCCGCCTCATCCAGTTCGATAATTTCTTCTGCTTTGTCTATATCCTTTTTTATGAAGTAAGCCTTAATGCCTTTGTCTGTTTTAAAGCAATAAGGAGATGATATTCTGGAAAGAGGCATCGTTGTATACAATGTTTTCTCTGGTTCAAGGTTCCCGTTATTTAGTTTTTCTAATGTTAGTGTTGCTGCTCCGGTTTTTGCCCTAATAACACAAAGCGTTTGGTCATCTATTGTATTTAAGTAAAGAACTCTCCAGCTGTTTCCTACCGTATGGACGAAAAGTTTGTGTATGTTATACGTCTTAACATCATAGTACGTGCCAGAAACTTCTTCTTCTAATCTGTTGAATATTATTGTGTCGTTGTTCAACCATTTTACAAAAGAGGCATCATCTGTTCTACGTCTATGAAGTTCTTTTCCTGTTTCTGCATCTATTATAACAACGGCATTTCTTTTATCAGGGTTGAGACTGTAATATGCTATGTGTTTCCCGTCAGGAGACTCAGCAGGCATTCTGTTAATAAAGCCAACAGAAACTTTGTTCTCTACTTCCGTGACTTTCTCTTTTTTGATCTGTGCTATCCATGTTTTATAAAATTTATTTTTTTCATTAAGCATTTCTTCCCATAATGCATGGATATTTTTTTGAGTAAAATTCTCGAAAGAATAGCTCGGATAATAAGGAACTACACCGGAGTTATGTTTAGATATTTTACCAGGAACGTCTAGGCCATATTTGAGTGCAACGTGTTCAAATAGTAAATAACCAAAAAGATATGGACGATTGCCTATCGGCCATTCATCCAGCACATATGGTGTCTTTGATAGTTCAAATATACCGTCGTTGTTAAGCTTGTTGTCTTCTGCTGCAGTTCTTAACATCGTATTAAGGAATGTTGAACGTCCTCTGCCGCGTGATGTCATATTTGTTTCTTCAAATACAGCGTAACCCTCTGTAAGATCTAATGGTGACATTCCATTAATGCTTACTACGGTACCAAAAATAGCTCTCAGTGGGACGCTGTATCCCCTTGTAGTTGAAAGATTTATTATGTGTGTTAGTTCATGAGTTGCGGTATCTTTTAGCCAGTCGTCATATTCAGAAACTGATGTATGTGCCAACGGAGGAACAGCAAATATATATATCGTATTTTGAGGAATTGGTGTTGCATAGCCGTTATGTGAATCTGTGTTATCAACGATTACGACCTGTATACGAAGATACGGTGTTGAGCTAAGATCTTTCGTCAATTTGACAAAGGCATCTTCCATATATTTAGCAGAGAGTTCTGCTATTCGTTCCATGTTTTGCGGTATAAAGAAATTCTCGCTGGATTTTGCAGGATAATGAACATCAAAATGTTCTGTAGTTATTGTCTTAAAATTTGAATACTTGTAAGGTACAGTTGCTCTTACGGAAAAACTGCTTATTTGGGCAGTTAAACAGGGGCAGAATAACGATATGCAAAATATAAGCCTGAGCATATGCATTAAAGCTTAATTGCTAGTACTAAAAAAGTAAAGGCTTTAGCCTCCTTTTATGATATAGATTTGGTCGCTATGGATTTTAAAGACCTTACACTAAAAGAGCTTACGACAGTAGTCGCAGAATTGGGTAAACCTCAGTATACTGCAAAGAACTTGTTTCGCTGGGTCTATAAAAAAAGGATAGAAGATTATTCTCTTATGAGCGACGTGGCCAAAGAGCTTCGTGAACATCTTGTTACAAACTATACTATGAATGTTCCTAAAATAGTTTCTACAGAAAAATCCTCTGATGGAACGGTAAAGTTCTTACTTAAACTGAATGATGGAGAAACAATAGAGTCTGTTTTAATACCGAAAGAGGATAGAACGACTATATGTGTTTCTACTCAGGTTGGCTGTAAAATGGGTTGTGTTTTTTGTTGTACTGCCACACAGGGATTTACAAGAAGTCTTGCTCCGTCGGAAATAGTTAATCAGGTAGTATTAGTAAATGACTATGCAAGAGAAAAACTTGGATATCCTGTTGATGATAGTGGTGTTCGAGCTATAAGCAATATTGTTTTTATGGGAATGGGTGAGCCCCTTGATAACTTAGATGCTGTTGTTGATGCTGTTGACATTTTGTCTGACCATAATGGGCTTGCTTTTGGAATGAGAAAAATAACCGTTTCAACTTGTGGACTGGTACCAATGATTCCTGAATTCAAAAAAAGATGTGGAGCAAAACTGGCCATATCTTTGAATGCTGCCGACGATAAATTAAGGGACGAGTTAATGCCGATCAACAGATCGTATGCAATAAAATCAATAATAGATGCAATAGTAAGGCTTCCTTTAAAAAGTTTGGAATTCATAACAATAGAATACATAATGTTTGGTGGTCTTAACGATACTGAAAAAGATGCAGAAAAGCTTGCAAAGCTTTTGAAAGGTAAACCGGTAAAGGTTAACCTTATTCCTTTTAATTCATACTCAGAAACCAGCAAATTCAAGCGTCCTAGCGATAAATCCATGCATGATTTTTATGATTACTTGGCCCAAAAAGGTGTTATATGTAACGTTAGACACAGCAGAGGCGCAGACATAAGCGCCGCCTGTGGGCAACTCAAATCTAAAAAGGTATAGTTCAAAGGTTATGGAAAACAACTTTACCCCAATGATGAAACAATACAATGAAGCTAAGGCTCAAGCGCCTGGAAAACTACTGTTTTTTAGAATGGGAGATTTTTATGAAATGTTCGGAGAGGATGCTCTTACAGCAGCTCCTGTACTCGGTATTGCTATTACTTCCAGAGACAAAAAGAACCCAACACCAATGTGTGGTATTCCGTACCACGCTGTAAGCTCATATATATCAAAACTTACACTTGCCGGTTACAGCGTAGCTATATGTGAGCAGGTAGAAGATCCCAAAAAAGCAAAAGGCATAGTTAAAAGAGAAATTATCAGAGTTGTAACTCCGTCTCTTGTATATGATTCCGACGTAATAGAAGGAAAGCAGTCGTCGTATTTAGCTGCGCTTGTAAAGGACCATAGTAGTTGGAGTTACGCGTATGTTGATTATTCAACAGGTGAGTTTAAAGCAAATTCTGTGCTTAATACCGATGCCTTAGTTAAAGAATTATCGTTGGTGTCACCTAAAGAGATAGTTTACGAAAAAGGTAGCGAGATACCGGAAATACTAAAAAGATTTTTGTTTAACGTTAGTTTTTCCGCTGTTGAATATAGGTCCATGTCAATTTCTGAATCACAAAAATCAAGGATGATAGTAGATTCGCGTCTTATACCGTCAGAAGTTAAAGCTGGGGCATTAATACTTAACTATTTAGTTGCAACACAGTTTAGGGAGATCTTTCCACATATAAGATATTTCTCAAAAGTTTCTTCGTCTGAGTTTCTTGGAATAGATGAATTTACGTCCAAAAACCTGGACCTTTTTACTTCATTTATGCAATGTATTGATGAAACAATAACTCCAATGGGAGGCAGAGCGTTAAGGCAGACTATTGGACAGCCGTTGATGAATAAAAAGGAAATAGATGCACGTCTTGATGCCGTAGAGCTTTTTACAAAGAATTATAATTTTATGGAAAAGATCCGCCTTTTATTGTCACAGTGTTCAGACATAGAAAGACTTTCTTCTAAGGTTGCATTGTCGCAGTATGGTCCGCGAGATCTTAAAAAGCTTTGTGAGAGTATAGAAACAGCGGCTATAATTTATGATAATGCAAAAGAGTTGGAGGGTTTAAATCTTTCTAAAATAGACAAAACAACTGTTGCCGAGTTTGCAAGGATCATGGTTGAACGTATGGAAGATGAACAGCCACATACAACAAAGGATGGAGGTATTTTTAAAAAGGGTTTTGACCCAAAATTAGACGAGCTTATAGATCTACATCAGAACAGCAGACAAGTCCTTTTGGATATGGAAAAAAGGGAAAAAGAAACAACAAAAATAAATTCCCTAAAAATAAAATACAATAAAGTTTTTGGTTACTATATAGAGATAACTAATTCCAATCTTGATATGGTTCCTGCTCATTATCAAAGAAAGCAGACGCTGGTAAACGGTGAACGTTTTATGACCCCGGAGCTTAGGGAACTGGAAATAAAATTATTAAGCGCAGAAGAGGACAGGGTTAAACTGGAAGAAGAGCTTATAGAAAAATTTGCAACAGAGTTTAGGGAGAAATTTCTTAACAGTGCGCTCGAGCTTTCTGCATGGATCGCAACTTTTGATCTTACAATATGTTTTGCATGGATAGCGGTAAAAAGAAAATATATAAGACCACAGGTTTACGACGGATTTGAACTAATATTAAAGGATGCAAGACATCCTGTTCTTTACGAGACAATGAAAGAAGATTTTGTTCCTAACGATATAGATCTTTCTGATGATGGTTTCTTTCACATAATCACTGGTCCTAACATGGCCGGTAAAAGTACCATAATGAGGACAGTTGCGTTACTCGTTATAATGAGTCACATGGGGTGCTTTATTCCCGCATCAGAGGCGAGAGTTCCTATAACAGATAGGGTCTTTACTAGAGTTGGTGCTACAGACTATATTTTGCAGGGACAAAGCACATTCATGGTAGAAATGATAGAAACTGCAAATATAATTTTTTCTGCTTCAAAGCGCAGTCTGATAATTTTAGATGAAATAGGAAGAGGCACCAGTACTTACGATGGTATCTCTATTGCATGGGCGGTGGCTGAACACATCCATAATAATATTGGTGCAAAAAGTATGTTCGCAACTCATTACCATGAACTTACTGCATTAGAGGATGAGTTAAAAGGAGCAAGGAACTTTTCTATGTCTGTTGAAGAAGAAAAGGGGAGTTTATTCTTTTTAAGAAAGATAGTCGCACGCCCTGCGTCAAGAAGCTACGGTATACAGGTTGCGGGGATGGCTGGGCTACCAAGCAGTATAATCGCTCGTGCTCGTTCTGTAATGATGCGTTTGGAAGAGGAAAGGAAGGGTAGTGCAGAACTTAGTAAAAACGACCTTACTCAACTTTCTTTGTTCGATAAGAAAAAAGATGACTACCAATTTATTAATGAACTTGCTAATATTGACCTAGACAAACTAACTCCTCTTGATGCCTTAAGCAGGTTATATAGATGGAAAGACGAGGTGGACAAAATTGATCAAAGCGACGTTTAAACAGTATTTACTTATTTTTGCTGTAATAGTTTTTTTATTCTTTTTAATACTGGAAGGTATAGGTCTACATGACTATGCGGTGTCTAGTATAAATTACCAGACTAATAAATTTGTACCTAACAATACAGGTATGATTGTAGTGCTTGCAGGAAGCTCCGGCAGGATCAGCACTGCGTATGAGTTAATGAAAGAAAGAGAAGTTCCAGTCCTGTTTATTGCCGGTGTTTATAAGGCAGTAAGTTTTGATGATCTTGCCAGGGAATTTAAACTTGATTACAACTACAAGGAAAGAATAAAAATAGATAATGTATCAAGAACGACCTTGGAAAATGCGAAAGTAACTCAACAGTATGCGGAAGAAAACAGTGTAAAGACTATTGCGCTAGTAACATCTGTGTATCATATAAAGAGAGCCGAATTTATTTTTAACAAAGTATTCGAAGACCAGGGAACAATGATAATTCCTTATACTGCAAACACGGGTACACTTGAATCAGGTTCGGTGTGGCGCAATTACAGAACATTCATTAATTTTTTGGATGAATATGTTAAGTACCAGTATTACAGGATCATTCTAAGTAATAAATAAATTAACGAGTTACTTCGATATTATTGTTCCTGTCTTATCAATTTTGACCCATTTGCCATCTTTTAATACAAGACATCTTCCTTCATAAAAGTTAAAACCAGTTTCTAGATCGTATGATCTTTCGTATCTTCCAGCCACATAATAACCTCTATAATATTCAAGGTTAGTATCGAATGTCGGTGTAATGGCATAATTACCGTCCTGATAGTCGGGGTTAATAAAGCCTGTTTTATATACCCCATTGGAGGTTTCAACAACGACCGCAGCGAATCCTTCGCTAAAGCTGGTACTATTTATAAATTGAGGTCTAACTTTATAATTTTCTTTTTCTGCTGAAAAGTTTTTATCTATGAAACCATATTTAATCTTTCCGGAGATTTTATCTTTAACCGCGACTGCTGCCAATCCTTCACTGAAATCATGTGCATCAAAAAATTGTGCACAAATTACTTCTGTGCCAGTTTTATCAATGTAACCGAATTTGTTTTTTTCTATTGAGATTAATGCCAGCCCGTTTTCGTCCATCTCATTTGCTGAAAAAAATTGTGGTTCAGCAATTACTGTTGATGATTCACCGCTAATATTGATATAACCGTATTTATAATGTCCTGAGGAATCACGTTGACCTGTTACCACAACGCCGTTAACAATACGTCCGAGATAGTCATATATTGGTTCAATAATAATATTGCCTTGTTTACTGATGTATCCATACTTTGACTGGTAGCTTGCAACCCCCTTCTCTACTTTAAAATTTAGGAAAATTTCTACCATAGCGTAACCGTCATAAAAATTATTAAATCTACTAAATTGTGGATCAATCAAAAATTCACCGTTCTTTTTAATAAGGCCTTCTTTGTTTTCTCCTAACTTGTTTTTTACTGCAACAACAGCATAGTCTCCTTTAAAGTTTTCTGCGTAAGCAAATTTAGCGGGGATTCTCATGACAGAATTTCTATCAACATATCCGTAGCCTTTGCCGTATATGTAAATAACAGCAAGACCATTGTGAAAAAACGTTCCATCGGATTCTAATAAGATGTCTGATACAAGAGACTTGTTATCATTAGAATCATTAAGACTTGCAAGAGGTACATTTCCCCTTCCGCATGTAACCCATGTATTATCTTTTTTTATTAATTCAAGCCAAGTGTTTTCGTGCCTTAAAACACCAAAATTTTCCTGATCTTTTTTTTCACCATTGATATTGGTAAAATATTTTTGTTTATTTTTTTCCACCAATAGCCAACCACATTGTCCAAATGATTCTAAATTATAAAGTTTGGGAATTTTATCATATCCTTCTTGGGAGATTGTTTTGCCATCGGTAATATAGCGCAGACCATCTTTCTCTTTTTGTACTATACCGAGCGTACCACCTATGTATGTTGGCAGAATATCATAAAATGGAGGAGAAAGCTTGTTTTCAGCGTCTATAAAATAGCGGTTATTTTCTTTCTTTACTATAGCAAAACCTTTTAAATAGTCGTTGAATTCTTCTGCTTCATCAAACTGTGTAGGAATAATTATTTCTCCGTTAGCATTTTTGTAACCATATTTTTTATTATTTTCAAATGGTGTGAGTATTGTGCTGGTTACATCTTGTGCAAATAAAATATTTGAAATTAAGATTGCCAGAAACAGTATCTTTTTCATAAATACTCCTTACAGGTTCGGTGCTGATAGATACCTATACTTATATTAAAAAACAACAACATAAGTCAAAAATTATATTCAAGCCAGAGCACCAGGTTTTAATTAGTTGTTAAATTTACGTCCTAGATATCCTGGGTATTCTGGGAAAAAGGAGTTGCAATCTTCTTTTTCCAAGTTATAAGCATAAAGTGCTGCGTAGCCTTCTACAGTTGTTACCGTGATGCCATCACCAGCTTTTCCTCTACACATATTCAAAACATCTGAACATGTGGATGCGATGCTAGTTTTTTCTGCTCTAATTTTATTAACTTTTTTTGCAAACTCCATCGTAGTTCGTATCTCCTCGTACTGATCGTCGTTCGAGGTAGTTAATTCGTAAGCTATTGAATGCCAATCTTTAATTTTTGTTTGTAAAAAGAAATCAAAACTGGCAATATCTTCTTTGCTGCATGAGCCACCAAACTCTTCTTGGGGAATTTTCACCTGCGGTGTTTCCATGTATGGTAACAATTCCGCGTCTGCTGTTTCAACTAAAACGATGCTGTACCCAGATAATGAAGTAGTAGTATATTTTTTTGTTAGATCTGCATTTGGATTTGAAATATAAAAAATGTTATTTTCCTGTTGGAAAATTCCTTGTAGCTCTTCATTAACAAAAAGTTCTTTGTCCATAATGGCAAAGTTCTTGTTTCGTAAGTCATCTTTACCAATATATGTTTTGAAAGCGGTTAGTTTCATAGGGATGTTTATTTCTTGTTTTACAAAAGCTTTTTCGTCGAAAATTTTTAATGTAAATAGATTTTTGGAAATAACGCCTCCAGTGCTAGAAATAGTAAGCGATGCTGTTTGCCCCTTATTTGAAAAAATTATAGAAGGATCATAGAAGTCCACAGGTTGATTTATCTGATTTGGGTTTGTTTTTATAAGCGTATCTTTGTCGGATAAAATGCCAGTAATTGAACCATCCGTAACGACAATACCAAATCCAGTTTTATCAGTAAAAACTTTTACCTGTTTTTTTATGGTTTGTGAATCTTGCGCAAATAAAATATTTGAAATTAAGATTGCCAGAAACAGTATCTTTTTCATAAATACTCCTTACAGGTTTGGAGGGTTGATAAGCATCTATACTTATATTAAAAACTAACAACATAAGTCAAGAATTATGTTCAAGCGACGACATCAGATTTAGCCTCCTAGCTCACCTCTGTTTTCTCTTTAATGATATCAATAGGTTAATTTTGTGGCGGATACTGGCACTTTTTTATATAAACAATCATTTCTTGTACAAAAACTTGAGTTTTTCCGTTGGTATCGTCGTTGCAGTTTAATAAATTATGAAAATAGACCGTTTTGAGAAACAATTTGTAGAAATTGTTGGGTTAATAAAACAGGCTCGTTATAATGCTATAAAGAGTGTTAATAAGGAGCTGATAGAGTTATATTGGAGAGTAGGGGAATACGTGAGCAAGAAAGTCTCAAGCTCTGAATGGGGACATGGAATCATACAAAGGCTTGCTGATTATATAAAAACAAGTGTTCCTGGGGCGAAAGGTTTTTCTGGTCAGAACATTTGGCGAATGAAACTGTTTTATGAAACATATCAGGAGGTTACAATTCTCTCAGCAGTGCTGAGAGAATTAAGTTGGACCAGCAATTTGTTGATATTATCCAAGTGCAAAACTTCTGAAGAAAGAGAGTTTTACATAAAGGTAGCCATAAAGGAAAAATACTCCTCTAGGGAACTTGAACGCCAAATAGGTAGCAGTCTTTATGAACGCACAATGCTTTCAAAACAAATTCTGTCACCAGTGGTGGCAGAATTACAGCCTCTGGATATTTCGGTTTTTAAAGACACCTATATACTGGACTTTTTAGAGCTACCCCAAAAATTTCAGGAATCTGATTTAAGGGGGGCTATCGTTAAAAATCTTAGAAAATTTATTTTGGAATTTGGTAAGGATTTTTGTTTTGTGGGTGAAGAATTCAGAGTTCAAGTTGGTAATAACGATTATTTTATCGATCTGCTTTTTTATCATCGTGAGCTAAAGTGTTTGGTTGCGATAGAACTAAAAACAGATGACTTTAAACCGGAAGCCTTGGACAGGGATGTTAAGAAAGAACACGAAAACCCCAGCGTAGGAATTATCCTCTGTAGAAATAAAGACAGCGAAGTTGTTGAGTATGCTCTTAGTAGAAATATTTCTCCTGCACTTATTGCCGAGTATAAACTCAAATTAATAAATAAAGATTTACTTCAGCAAAAGTTGCATGAATTATTTGAGTTATCAGAAAGTTAGATCTTTATATGCGTCACACCTAGAGCACAGGTTAATTTTGTCTCTTTCGCCATTATCTAAAAGTGTTCGGTGCTTTTTTATTAAATCGCCATTCCATATATCTAAAACTTTTTGTGTTTTTACATCACCCATTATTGCTCTTTCATTTGTATCCCAGCAGCATAATGTTGCCGTGCCGTCTACGTAAAAGAACATTTCTTTTCTTATTTTTAAGCAAGGTTTAAGCACTGGCTTAGTCTGTCCTTCCCAAGGATAACGGTATAAGGATGTGATTTCAACTTTGTCTGCAATCTTTCCCCATTTATCTCTAAATAACTTTTGTTCGTCTTCTGTCCCAGGAAAGCCGATCATTCTTACGTCGGTGAGTATGTTTTTGCCTTTTGCCTTACTACAAAAATATTCCGTATTATTTACTACTGTTTTAAAGTCCAAACCTTTTCTGCGCTCGTTATATTTTTCTTCGTAAAAGCCATCAATACTAAAGCGCATTATATCTACACCGATTTTTAATAACTCATCAGTTTTTTCTGGAGTTAATAACGAGCCGTTGGTGTTAAACTCTAATTTTGCTGTTTTATCCTGCTTAATGTATTTGCAAACATCTAACATTCTTTTGTCTGCAAAAGGTTCGTTAAGTAAAAATGGACGATATGTTATTCCTAGTCCACGGGTATCATCAATAATCTTTTTCCAAACAGTATCTTCCATTAATACAGGACGACGGGTTACCTTTTTTTGGGTACAAAAATCACAATTTGCATTACAAACGATTGTCGTTTCTATTTGTATATATTCAGGGATGTTTTTATATTGATACGGTTTATATTTTATCATTTATTTAATGCTCCGATAATTTGTTTTGCTGCATCAAGAAGTGTTTTTATTCCGTCCTCTCCAAGCTTTATCCCAGTACCTCCCATTTTTATTCCAAGCTCTTTATCGCTGTTCTTGTCGCCGATAGAAAAAGATTGTGTAAGATCTATTTTATATTCCTTTGCGGCTTTTTCCACAAGTGCGGTTCCAGGCTTTCTGCACGAACATTTTGCATCTGGACCGTGAGTACAAATTAATATTTCGTCTATAAGGTTATTGCCGATCATTGATAACAGCTTTTTATTTACCTTGTCAACGTCGGAAATAGTCAACATTCCTCTTGCTACGCCAGATTGATTTGTAACGATAAAGATCATAAAACCTTTAGATCTTAAAAGTTTTATTGCTTCTTTCGCCCCATCAAGAATATTTACATTGTTAGGATCTTTTGTGTATCCGTGATCGTAGATTATTGTACCGTCACGATCTATAAATACAGCCTTATTTAACATCTTTGTATCCTTTTGGGTGTAGCTTTAACCATTTCCAGGCTGTTTCTATCATGTTGTCTATATTATTTTTTGGATACCATTCGAGGATTTTTTTTGCTTTATCAGAACCTGCTATAAGAACAGAAGGGTCCCCTTCTCTTCTTGGTGCGTATTCAACAGGTATTTTTTTATCGGTTATTTCTTCTACTTTTTTTATTATTTCTTTAACGGTGTATCCAACGGAGGTTCCAAGGTTGAACGCATCACTTTGTCTTTTATTTTCAAGATATTTGAATGCCTTAACGTGTGCATCAGCTATGTCCATTACGTGTACATAGTCTCTTATACATGTGCCGTCTTTTGTGTTGTAGTCATTTCCTAATATTGTGAACTGTTTTTTTGTTCCCATTGCAGTTTGTATTAGCAAAGGAATAATATGTGTTTCTGGATAATGATCTTCTCCTATTCTTTGTTCTGGGTCAGAACCAGCAGCATTAAAATATCTAAGATATATATGCTTTATTCCATAAGCTTTTTCGTATTCGTTTACGATTTGCTCTATTAATAATTTTGAAAGTCCATACGGGTTACATGGATTTTGAGGATGTGTTTCATCTATTGGTATGTTTACAGGGTTTCCATATGTTGCTGCCGTAGATGATAATATAAATTTTTTGATTTCAGCTTCTAACATAACGTCTAATAAAGCGATTGTATTTGCGACATTGTTCTTAAAGTATTTATGAGGATTTACAACAGATTCGCCGACGTAACAATTTGCACTAAAATGCATTACAGCATCTATTTTATGTTGAGAGCAGATTTTTAACATTTCCTTTTTATTGGAGATGTCACATTCATAAAAAGTTCCGCCAAGAACCGCTTTTTGGTGTCCTGTTGAAAGGTTGTCCACTACCACAGGATGATATCCTTCTTGTAGCAGTCTTATTATTGTATGGGAACCAACATAGCCAGCTCCACCTGCGACTAATATTTCTTTCATATGAGCCCAGTTATATACCACAATGGTCCAAAACTGGAATATTTATTGTGTGACAATATATGTGCAGGATTAAGCCCTATTTTTCGGACACGATGCCATAACGCCGTATCATAAGTATTCTTTTTTTAGTGATGGTCTTCGTTCGCGACCATTCATAAGGTTCGCCGTATTACATTGGCTAGCCCTGGCCCGGGCTAGCTATCGTTCAATAAATATTATAAGCAATGGCGAACCTAAGAATGGTTCCCGGCTCTCTACGACAATCACTAAAAAAAGAATACTTATGATACGGCGTTTGCTCTCTGTGATTGTCCTTAAAATAAGGATTAATCTTATTCAGATATTGATACAAAAACTATTGCCAGAATGACTGATTATGATATTGTTCGGGCATGGTTACATATAGTAGTTCAGGCGTAAGCATTGATAATGGTAATGAGTTTGTCCGTAGAATAAAAGACAAGGTCAAGTCCACGGCAGTTAAGGGAGTTGTAAATTCTATTGGAGGTTTTGCCTCTCTTTTTGAAGTTGACTGGAAGAGTTACAAAAGACCACTTCTTGTTTCTTCTACAGATGGTGTAGGTACAAAACTCAAAATAGCTTTTATGGCGAACAAGCACGATACTATTGGCATAGACCTTGTTGCGATGTCAGTTAATGACGTCCTTGTTTACGGAGCAAAACCGTTATTCTTTTTGGATTATCTTGCTGTCAGCAAACTTAATGTAGAAACAGCTACCTCTATAGTTGATGGAATAGTTGAAGGTTGCAAACAGTCAAATTGTGCTCTTGTAGGTGGAGAAACAGCAGAAATGCCTGCTTTTTACCAGGGAGAAGAATATGACTGTGCGGGTTTTGTAGTGGGTGTTGTCGACGGCGAAAAAATGATAGATGGCACTAAAGTTCAAGATGGTGATGCCATTATTGCCTTGGCTTCTTCTGGCATTCACTCAAATGGCTATTCGATGGTGAGAAATATATTCTTTAAACATAATTCTTTTAATATGGACCATATTTTTCCTGAATTAGGTGGGGCAAAACTTGGAAACGTTCTTTTAACTCCTACAAAAATATATGTTAAGCCTGTCCTGGAAATGCTGGAGCAGGGTTTTAACGTAAAGTCCATGTGTCATATTACCGGTGGTGGTATAACGGAGAATTTTCCAAGAGTTTTAGGGAAAGATTTTAGCGCCGTAGTTCAACTTTCAAAAATAAATGTACTTCCAATATTTAAATTAATGGCAAAACTTGGTAACGTAGACAAAGAGGAAATGTTGAGAGTGTTTAATATGGGCGTTGGATTTATAATTGTACTTCCTGATGTAGAAAAAAAACGTGCAATAGATTTTTTTGCAAAACACTCAATAGACGCTCGTCACATAGGCAATGTGGTCAAAGACCCTGCTAATAAAGTAATATATCCGGATTTGGACAAATTTAATTTATGAAACTTTTAGTTTTTGCGTCTGGCAAAGGCAGTAATTTTAATGCCCTGTTGGATGCATCAAAAAAAGGGCTTATTAGTTCAAAAATAGGTGGGCTTATTTGTGATAAAAATTGTCCCGCAGAAGAAATAGCAACATCGAATTTAATTCCAGTTACAATATTAAGACCAAAGGATTTTGTTTCAAAAGATGAGTATATATCGACGTTAATCAAAACGGTAAAACAGTATGCTCCAGATTATATTCTGTTGGCAGGATATATGAGAATAATCCCGACGGAGCTTATAGAGGAATATCCATTAAAAATAATAAATATACATCCGTCGCTGTTGCCTGCTTTTAAAGGGAAAGATGCAATATTGCAAGCATGGCAGGCAGGGGTGAAAGAAACAGGGGTAACACTACATTTTGTAAATGATAAATTGGATCAGGGAGCGATTCTTGCTCAAGAGAAAATTGTGCTTACAGGAACTATACAGGAGCTTGAATCAAAAATACACAACGTAGAACATACGCTTTATGTTAACACAGTAAAAGAACTGACAGAAAAGCCTTTTGATACACTTGTTGTTAGCAAATGTTTGTTAGGAGAGAATTGTCGCTATGACGGAAAGAGTAAGTTATCTTCCAGGATTTGTAAACTAGTAGAAAATTTTAATGGTAAAGTAATTCGAGTATGTCCCGAGTTAGACGCAGGTTTTGGTGTTCCACGACCTGCTTCTGATATAATAAATGGCCGGTTTATTACTAAAGAAGGAAAAGACCTTACGGATTTGTTAATTGATTTTACAAAAAGATTTATAGCAAAAAAATTATCCTCTTCTAAAAAAATACTTGCAGTTCTTAAGGACAGAAGTCCTAGTTGTGGCAAAAATAATACACAGGGTGTTTTTACAGATACGCTGATCAAGGAATTTAGTGGAAAAATGTTTATAGTTACAGAAGAGGAACTATGAGTATATCTGTTGCGTACAATGGTGTTTCTTCAATGGTTTGTGCTGCATCGCTGATAAAAAAAGGGTTAGATGTAGAGTTGTTGTTGCCACAAGAAATCACAGAAGCACAATCAGATATTTTTAGGCTATCTCCATATGAGCTTCCTGTTGTTGGGCTTGGTCACAGGGACTATGAAGGAGATCTTTTTTCTTTTCTTGACTTGAACGAACTTAAACGACATTTTTTATCTGATAAGGATATTATAAATGTTGTTTTTGGCCCAAACAGGGTTGATTTCTCGTTAAAGACAATTGTGGATGACGTCTCCAGAATATTTCCTGAGTATGAAAAGAATGTAAAGGCGTTTATAGCTGACGTAAAGAAATTAGAAAAAGAACTTCCTGTACTATGGGAGAAAAATTTTGTAATTACCGGGAGTGTTAAACAAACTCTATTTAGGAAAATTAAAAGGGTTTTGTTTTTTGGATTGAATGCGAAAAGAAATATTTCACATCTTTATGACAAACACAAACTCCCTCCATGTATCAGAGTTATTTTTGATTCAGTATTGTTTGTGGTTTCTGGCACAGATACACAATTGCCTCTAATAGAAGCGGTAAGAGTTCTTGCTCTGGCTTTAGAAGGAGTAAATTCATCAGAAGCAGATGTTCATTCCTTTGCAAGTAGTATGCTCAGGTCATTAAGGGGCTGCTCTAAAATAAGTAATTCAGAGGAATGTTCCAATGCAGATATAAAAAATGCGGACTTTGTTAAAGATAATTTTGTTTCTAATTTTAACCAATTTAATAGCCGTTATAGTTCTTGTGTAAGATATCCAATGTCTATGTTTTTTAAACTCAACGCGAAAAATATCCCAGAATCGATGAGTAGATGTTTGATATATGTAGATTTGGATGATTCTGGGTTTTATTCTGCTGATGATATTTATGTTGTAAGATATATGTTGGAAGGGAGAAGTGCTTATTTGAGAATAACAGGTTTTATTCCTTATGGGGTTTTTGATATAGAGACTGACGGACATAGAGAAAAACTTTTTGTAATGAAACATATTGTTGAAGATCTGGTTCCGGCCCTTGCAGTGTCGTCGTATGATTGTTATCCAGACCCTGAAAGTGTTAGCTTAAGAAAGGATATAGATAAGATGTTCGCTAATATAGTTGAGAATGATCTTATTTACGGTAATATATATGAAGAGCTAGCACAACATGGTTTAAATAGTAAGACTTTGCTCTGTGGCAGAGAGTGTTTTTATCCTCTTGGATTTGAGTCATCAATAATAAGTGGATTAAGCTCTGCAGATAAATTTTTTAGAGGATTAAAATCTTGAGATCTTTAAAATTGGAAATAAGTGCGATAATTTCTTTAGCTTCAGGGATAAGAGCTGAAGAAGTTTCCTCTATGCTTACAACTCCTCCAAAAGCGGATATGGGTGATTTTGCTTTTCCGTGTTTTAAATTTGCGAAAGAAAATGGCGTTTCTCCTAAAGAGGCCGCGCAACAGCTTTGCAATAAAATACAAGGCAATATAAAAGAGCATGTTCTGGTAGAGACTGTTCACCCAGAAGGGCCATATGTGAATATCGTTCTTAATAGAAAAGAAACGTATACGCGGTATAAAGAGTATTTTAAATACCTTTCTGGAAAATCTTTTAAACGTGATAGAGCAAATAAGACCGTTGTAATAGATTATTCGTCACCCAATATTGCAAAGCCACTGGCCTTTCACCATATAAGGTCTGCTGTGATCGGTAATATAATCGGGAATATATTTGAAACAGCAGGATACAGCGTCGTGCGTATTAACTATCTTGGAGATTGGGGAACGCAATTCGGGAAATTAATAACTGCCTTTGAAAAATACGGTGATGAAGAAAAACTTCAGAAAGAAGGGATAAGGCATCTTTTAGACATATATGTTCAATATCATAAGGAAGAAAATACGGAGCTTAATACATTAGCAAAAGAATGGTTCAAACGAATGGAATTGAGCGATCCGAAAGCATTAGATTATTGGGATAAGTTCAGGGAGATAAGTATAAAGGAATTCGACAGGGTCTATAAAAGACTTGGAGTCGTTTTTACACATACAGAAGGAGAAAGTTTTTATAAAACTCCAGAGGCTGTAATTGCGTCTATACATGACAAGATCGGAACTGTTGTAAGTGAAGGGGCGGTTATTGTCGATCTTTCAAAATATGATATGCCTCCAGTTCTTTTAGAAAAAACGGATGGTACAAAATTATATGCAACAAGAGATATTGCTGCGGCGATAGACAGACAAAAAAGATTTGTCTTTGATGAGTCTCTTTATGTTGTGGGTAATCAGCAGGAGCTACATTTTAAACAACTATTCAAAGTGCTGGAGCTTATGGGCCTTGATTGGTTCAGTAAATGTAAACATGTTCAGTTTGGTCTTTTACATCTTGCCGACTCAAAAATGTCTACCAGAGAAGGGAAAGTCATCTTTTTAGATGAGGTTCTTGATAAGTCTGTTGAGCTGGCTGTTAAAGCGATAGAAGAAAAGAATCCTGCTCTTAGCAACAAAGCAGAAGTTGCAGAGGCTGTTGGTGTAGGGGCTATAATTTTTGGTGATATAGTAAAGAGACGAACGCAGGATATTACTTTCAAATGGGAAGAAATACTTAACTTTGACGGAGAAACAGCTCCTTATGTCCAGTATACTCATGCAAGGGCAGGTAGTATTCTTAGAAAAGCGGATTTTATACAGAGCATTAACGTAGAAACAGATTATGAACCTAATGAGGCGGAATTCGAACTAATAAAACTTTTTTGCTCCTTCGACGATAAAATAGATGAAGCCAAAAAGGAACATGAACCTTTTATTATAGCAAGATATGTTCTTGATGTTGCAAGGTCTTTTAACCGTTTCTATTATCAGGAAAAGATAATAGACGTTGATGACAAGGTCGCAAAAAACGAAAAACTTTTCATAGTCTATAGCATTAAAGAACTACTTAAACAAAATTTAGTTATACTTGGGATAAGAGCTCCCGAGAGGATGTAGTTTTTTGTGAAGATACTTATACTAAGATTTAGCTCTCTGGGCGATATTGCTATGGCTACTGCTTTGCCCAGGCATTTAAGGAAAAAATTCCCGGATGCTCAGATAGATATGGCGGTAAGGGAAGATTATAAAGAACTGGTTGAATGGAACCCTTATCTTAATGATAAATTATATGTTTTCAGACATGAAGGTTTTTTTGGTTTATGGAAATTGACAAGAGAGATACAACGCCGTCGTTATGATCTTATCATTGATGCCCACAGAAGTATTAGAAGTCGTTTTATCTGTGCGCTAAATCCTTTTGTGGAAAAAGTTTATTTTAATAAAAGGACTCTTAAAAGGTTGATCCTAATATTCTTGAAAATGAATCTTTTTAAAAAAGTGGATCTCCAGATAGTTGAATATTTAAAACCGCTTTCTAAGTTAGGAATAAACTACGACGGATTAGGCACGGAGATATTTGTACCGGAAAAAATAAATAATAAAGTTTCTGAAATGTTGAATGCTATGGTACCTGGGATTGGGACCAAAGTTCTTATAGGGATTGTTCCCAGTGCTCAGTGGCCAGGAAAAAGATGGCCGGTAAACAAATTCAAAGAACTTGTAAAAATGATTTCTGAAAGAATAGATTGTAATGTAGTTATCGTAGGAGGTAGCAGAGATTCCTTTTGTGATGATATTGCTTTTATGGCAGGGAACGCATATTCTTTAGCGGGCAAAGTTAGTATGATAGAAGCTGCGGTTGTGTTGTCTTTATGCGATGTTGTTGTTGCCAATGACACAGGGATGATGCACGTTGCAGAGGCTGTTGGAACGGACGTAATAGGGATAATGGGACCGACGTCTTATGAATTCGGCTGCTATCCTTATAGAAGTACATCAAGGGTTGTAGAACTTGATATGTGGTGCAGACCTTGTTCAAAGAACGGGAGAGGACCGTGTATAATTTTTGGGAAAAGACCTTGTCTTAACAATATTACTTCAGATATGGTCTTTGACGAGGTAGTTGATTATTTTAAGGTGAGGGAGAATTAAAGAATGAAGAAAGTCTATAGAATTTTATATTCAACAGTTCTGGTATATTTTTTATATATTGCATTTGTTATTGGAGCTCTGTTCAGTGCTAAGACCATGTCTGCTTTGTTAGGTCGATTTGGGCTTATGTCCAGATACATAAAAAAACTTCCTTCAAAAACTAACAAAAAAAGAATATGGTTCCATGTTTCTAGCGCCGGAGAACTGGAACAAGCAAAACCTTTAATAAGACTTTTTTATGAAAGAGAGAAAGAAGAGGTCGAAATAATTCTTACATATTTTAGCCCTTCTGCAATAAAACCTGCATCTAATATTCCGGGTGTTCTTTTTAGCGACTATTTACCTTTGGATACTTATTTTAGTACCAGACGTATTTTTAACATGATCTCGCCTGACGCTGTTGTCTTTGTTAAATTTGATATTTGGCCTAATATTGTATGGGAAGCAGAAGAAAGAGGAATTCCTACTTTTCTTATAGACGGAACTTTGCACAGAAAATCTATGCGTTATTCTAATTTTATCGGTCAGTCATTCTATAACAGCGTATATATGTCATTTGATCTGATCGGAGTTGTATCAGAAAGCGATCTTAAACGATTCATGATAACAAGTCCTAAACATCATAATGTTAAAATACTTGGAGATACAAGGTTTGATCAAGTTGCTTTTAGGGCCTCTCAGAATGATCCTCGTAAACTACCGATGAGCATGCAGGAATATAAAGAAAAGCTTACTATAATATGTGGAAGTACGTGGGACGCAGATGACAAAAATATATTAAAACCTTTAAGGGATCTTTTAGAGGATGTTAGTCTTTTAAACCTGATTTTAGTTCCTCATGAACCAACGCCAAAGCATATACAAAAATATGTGGAATATTTTGCTGCTTATGCACCTGTTAAACTTTCTGAAATAAGAAAAGGAACTAAAAGCGGACGCGTTATTCTGGTAGATGAGGTAGGATGTTTGGCGGAACTCTATAGGATCGCCGCTGTTGCTTATGTGGGCGGTGCTTTTTCTACCGGAGTGCATAACGTAATGGAACCTTCAATAATGGGATTGCCTACAATTTTTGGTCCTTTCTATTATAATTCTCCGGAGGCGGAAGCCCTTGTTAGAAATAATTGTGCTTTCAGTGGTGCTAATAGCGAGGAATTCTATGCGTGCTTTAAAAAATTAGCCTGTGATTCCGCTTTTAGGACTGAATCTGGTAAAAATGCACAGGAATTTATAAAATCAAGTGTTGGCGCCGACGAAAAATACTACCAAGAAATCCATAGAGCTATATAAACTAGAAGTACAAAAACGGTTCTTTATACCAACATGCATTCAAAAACATACTAATATGGAACAATAATAGGTTCATGACTTAAGACTTATTTTTTTGGTTATGGTCTTTGTTCGCTTTGTGCCAGCCCTATATGACCGGGCTGGCAATCGTTAAACACTTGTTTTAACCTTCGTCGGACCTAAGAATTGTTACGCCCACTACGACAATAACCAAAAAAATAAGTCTTAAGTCATGACCCTTAAAACATTTAAGTTAGTATCTCTTTGAATACATGTTGGTATAAAGAACCTGTACTTCTAGTTTATATATTGAACTTCATCCACCATACTTTGTATATGGCTTCCAGAACGATGCTTTTATTCATCTTTGTTTTTCCCAGAGTTCTGTCCGTAAAAGTTATTGGAACTTCTGTTAGTTTATATCCTTTTTTATATGCTCTATATTTTAATTCTATTTGAAAAGCATATCCTCTGCTTTGTATCGATGAGAAACCAATGTTCTTTAACACCTCGGTTTTTGTTCTGTTAAATCCACCGGTAAGGTCATTTACTCTACATCCGAGTATTATTTTTGCATAAAGACTTCCTCCTCTGCTTAATATTCTTCTGGTAAGAGGCCAGTTAAGGATATTTCCTCCCTTAACATATCTGGAACCAATTATTAGATCGGATTTGTCCCTTACCTCGTCGAATCTTGGAAGGTCGTCTACTCTATGAGAAAGATCTGCATCCATTTGCTGCATCCATTCGTAACCGTTATTGATAGCAAATTCTGCAGCCATTTTATATGCATTGCCAAGACCTATTCTTTTTGGGTTCCTTATGTAATGTACATTATTATTGTTCTTACACAGCTCTACGAACATTTTGTCTGTACCGTCGTTGGAATTGTCATCTATACAAAGTATCCCGCCTTTGTTCTTTAAATACTTCAATAGTGGAAGAATTATTTTATCCAGATTCTGTTTTTCATTTATTACTGGTAGAACTATTAAAACCTCTTTCATTTATTTTCCTCTTTTTGCTCTGCTATTTTTTTTAATCCTTCTATGAGAACGAACCTGCCAAGAGGCTTTAACTCTGGAACAAGTTTTTTCAAACTTTCTACGAATACCATATTTTCTGAAAGTCCGCCAGAAAGATACAATGATTCAGGTTTACCCGCAAATTGCCAGGAAAATCTAGCCATCCCGTTTATCAGCGACGAAAGTCCTTCTTCTATTGATGCATCTTTTGATATTTGATCAAAGAATTTTGTAATACCAAGCAGTCCACAGGTTATATCAAAATATTTGTCTGTTACTCTTAGATCCCCAGGTGTTTTGTTAAAATATTTCATTATTAATTCAATAGTAAAACCTATCATTGCTCCGCAAGAAGTATTCCAATCACATTTATCAAAATTACTAGATCTAAAGGATATAAGTTTCATGTCTCTGGAGCCGATATCTAAAATATTAAACTCTTTATTGCCGCAAAAGACTTTTGCTCCTTCTGCCAAGGCTACAAGCTCGTTAACAAAAATTCCTTGTCCAACAAGATTTGTGTTATGCCCCGTTGTGTAATTTGGTCTGACCAAATTATTCTTCGCGAAATCAGTTATGTGCAAAACAGATGTTTCTGCCGTAACAGTGTCATATGTTTTTATGTACGAAGTGCCTGCGTCAATTAAAAGCAATTTCTTAACTCCAAAAAGGCCTGTATTTTGGCTTTTGTGCTATTATCTATTAATCCATCAGCCTCTACATACAATCCTTTATGTTTATGTGCAAGTTCTTTGGCAAGTATATTTTTTGCACAAAAAGATTGGCAAAAGAAAACTGTCGGAAGATTTTTGTCAACATGCAGTTCCAACTGTAAGTTAATCGGAGTTTTGTTTTCCATGCATCTGGTCCAGCCAAACACATGAGTATAGTCCGGAAATAATTTCAATATGGAAAAATCATACGGAGGGACTCCCCAAAAACCAGCTTTCGGTTTTGCAAAAGCAGGAACATCATTTGGTTCAGTATTCAAAACGTTTTCTGTTATTAAACGAAATTTTTCTTCTAGTGGTAGCGCAGAGGTAGAGATCGGATTTCCAAAATTTTTTGAATCATTATTTTTTGTTTCTATTATTTTTAGGTCAGGCAATAATCTTGTTATTATAGGAAGCAAAAACATCATTTGGTCACATTTAGCAGAGCCTGTTACAGCTAATATAATATTTGGTTTTATGGCAAAAGAATTTGCAAGTATTGTTTGTATTACACTGCATGTTGTTTCTGGAATGTATTGAACTGCGAATTCTTTTGATATACCCATAGTTGGCACATCGAGGTCAAACCACTTTGCATTTGGGTATTTTATTTTAAGATCTTTAATTTTTTCTAGCGGAGGAACGCCGGTAAAGCCAATTTTCATTTTTTTTATATTGTGAGTTCGCTCTGTGTCTGACCAATTAAGTCCATATCAGATTTAGAAGCGTATTCAAATCCATTAATTATTAGAGGGTGATTACCATATATTTTAACAGCTCGATATAATTGATCCCTGTCTACAGAAGTTCTGGAATTTAGAAGATGCATTGTTCCTGCAATAAAAAAATTGAATTTCAAAGGTCCTTGTTGAATTAATGATGCAAGTTGTGAGCGATGATAAAGGTCCAGTTTATTGTACGCTGAACTTATAAAGACCAACGAAGGAATTGCTTTTGGATCAGAGTATCCCACAAGGTATATGTGTTCTGCAGGCATACCAGCGGATTTAAGAGTGCTTTGTGCCTTTTTGGCCATAAGGACAAAATCATGAACCTTCATACCCTGATTATAATTAGATTTCGTGTGTAATACAATTTCATTTTTGTTCTAAAGAGAAGTTCTTTTTTATAAATAGACGCTGTATTTACTTGGTCTGGACGAGGGTTTATTGAGGTTGCCTTTTTAAAGACATTCCATATAGTTATATAATGTCTATATTAATGTTTTTAATATTAAATATCTTCTAAAAATAATGACATGACATTATAATTTAGGTTGATACGGGGGTATCGGAGTCCTTAATGGCAAGTTTGTTTCGCGCGGGCAAGATTAGTCCTAGCGATGTTAAAAAAATTCACTTTCTGATTACTGCCATTGTCGTGGCTAGTGTAGGATTATTTTCTGCAAAACTTATTGGTGGAATATCTAGCCTTTTTATGAACAGCGACCAAAAAAATGTTCGCAAAGTGGCAGTTTATAAAAAGATAAACAAAAAGGACCCTCGTGATTTTTCTAATTATGAGATTATAGTTACAAGGAATGTGTTTAATTCTAAAAATGAAATTCCCGACGATGAAATAACAAACCTCGGTAGCAAAGAGGCGTACAGAAAAACCTCTTTGGATATAGACCTTGTTGGAACCATTGTTGTCAATGATGCAAGTAGATCTGTTGCAGCGATAGAGTTGAAACAGGAAAAGAAAATTGAACCATTTATGATAGGCGATACGATACTGGACAGAGCTACTGTTGTAAGTATCGCAAGAAAAAAGGTCGTTCTAAAGAACAATGCGAGTGGAGAATTGGAATATGTAGGAATGAAAGACGAAGAGGATGATAATCTTAAACCTGTCGGGGCTGATTCAGGAGTAAAGCAAGTTGGGAACAACAGGATACTAATAGAGAGGACAGAGCTTAACAAGTCTCTTGCTAATTTTAATGAACTGCTTACTCAGGCAAGGGCTGTTCCAAATATAGAGAACGGAGTTGTTAATGGGTTTAAGCTTTTTGGTGTTCAGCCTGGTAGTCTGTATCAAAAACTTGGTGCACAAAATGGAGACATAATAAAGTCCGTTAATGGGGTTGAGATAAAAGATCCTAATACAGCGATGGGCTTGTTCCAGCAATTGCAGACGACAAATAAGCTGGAGTTCAGTATAGAAAGGAACGGAGAACCAAAGACTTTTGTTGTAGATATAAGATGATTCTTATTGGAGGTTTTATGATGCGCAGATTTTTTATTACAGCCTTATTGCTTGGGTCGTTCATATTGTTACAGGCGGCACCACCCGTAAAGAAGGGTAAGAATATAGTTGTTACTCCTCCTGCAAATACAACGGGACAAAAAGTCGTAGAGAGTTTTGATTTTAATAACGTAGATGTGATGACGCTTGTTAAGCAGATAAGCAAACTTACAGGAAAACGCTTTATTGTTGACGAGAAACTTGCAGGAAAGAAAGGGATTACCATCGTTGCTCCAACATCTATCTCTGTTCAGGAAGCATATGATGTATTTTTATCTGTTCTTGATTCAAATGGACTTGCCGTCGTTAAATCTGGTCCTATGCAAAAAATAGTTGAGAAGAAAGATGCTAGTAGTGGTGTTACGTTATACAAAAATAGTTATTTCCCAAGGAATGATGAATATATAACTAAACTTATAAAACTAGAGAATGTTAACGCACAGGCTCTGGAGACAGATCTTACGGGAAGGACTGGTCTTGTTGGAACAACGATGAAAATAAAGGCACTTGGTGATACCAATACCCTTGTTGTTACAGGAACAGGGTCTCAGATATCGGACTTGGTCGAGATGATAAAATTAATAGATATAAAGGGAGATGCCTCACAGCTTGCGGTTCTACCTGTAAAGAATGCTGATGCAGGGAATATGAAAGATATTATAAGCAACCTTCTGTTCCAATCTTCTACTACGACAGGCTCGTCTGTTGCCAGAGCTGCTACAAACGTTTTTGCTTCTAGAACAGGAACTGGCGGTGTTATAACTAGAGGAGCAGAAAAATATGCGAATATATTTGTCGACGAAAGAACAAACTCAATAATCGTTCTGGCGAATGGGGCAGGAATAAAAAAGATAAAAAAACTTGTTAAACAGTTGGACTTTGAAGTTGAAGGAGGAAGTGGCGTTCATGTTTATCCGTTAAAGAACGCTAGGGCAGAGGACATAAGCAAAACTCTTAACAATATTGTCGGAGGAGCAAAAGCAGGTGACAAGAACAGTCTGTTCGACGGAGTTAAAATAACGGAGGACAAATGGACGAACGCTATCGTCGTAAGTGCAAAACCAAAACAATATGAAGGTATAAAGAACGTTATTGCTGAGCTTGATAAGAGAAAAGGGCAGGTTTTGTTTGAAACGATTACGATGGAAATTTCTCTGGATAACGATTCGAGTTTCGGTATCTCGTCGAACTATGCCTTGAGCTCAGAGGTTCCAAGGGCAATGGGATTCGACTCCGGTGTTTCATCAACAAACAATATAATGAACTTTTTGACCAATCCTAGTGCCTTGAGCGGAATGATACTTGGTTTTGGAAGTAAGAAAACGGTTTCTGTTACTATGAACGGAACAACGATGAACATACCGTCACTGGCGGCATTTATAACTGCACTGGAAAAGAACAGCGAGGCTAACGTTTTACAAAGGCCGTCACTGATAACTTCTGATAACGAGGAAGCAACTATTAAGGTCTTGGATAAAATCCCAGTAATTAAGGGTACAGTTGTTACTCAGGGAACAAGCCAACAGAACGTAGATTTTATAGATGTTGGTCTAACTCTTAAAATTACACCAAGGATAAATGAGACTTCTGATTTTATAAAACTAGACATAGACCAGGAAACATCCAATATGACGGATAAGGCACCGAAGGACCTTGCAGGAACAACTACTGCGACTAACTCAAGAAACATAAAAACATCCGTAATAGTTAGAGACAAGGATACGGTTGTATTGGGCGGACTGTACAGGGACGATCTTTCTGTAACATACAACAAAGTCCCAATACTTGGAGATATCCCGATACTTGGATGGTTCTTTAAAGGTAAAACTACAAGAGCGACAAAAACAAATTTGCTGGTTTTTATAACACCTAATATAGTTAGAGATTATGAGACGCACAGTAGGCTAACTCTTGAAGCGTTAAAAGGCAGAAAAGGGTTTGTTAAAAATAACTTTGGAGGGGAAGACAAGTTCCAAAATGTCATTAACTCCATAGATAACAAAATTAAGGCACAAACTAACAGCGATGTGGTTGTAGACGAAAAGACTTATTTGCCAGAGAGTGGAGTTAAACCATTAAAAATTAATTAAGGAAAAAGAATGAGTATTTCTAGTAACAAAATAGGGCAGATCCTTTTACAACATACCTCGCTGACGCCACAGCAGTTAGAAGAGGCTTTGGAAATACAGAGAGAAAAAGGAGTTAGACTTGGAGAAGTTCTTGTTAACAAGAACTATCTTACACCTGAAGAGTTGGCGAAAGCGCTCGTTATACAAATGGGGTATCCATATCTTGATCAGATACCTGCGTCAGAAATAGATATTGAATTAATAAAAGATGTTCCTTTAACATATGCAAAACAACATCAAGTTTTGCCTATTGCGATGACAGAAGATTATGTCGTTGTTGTTCTTTCGGATCCACTTAATCATACTCCTATCGACGATCTAAGACTTATTTTTAAGAAAGAAATAAAGGTAATGATCACGAGTCCTCTGCATCTTCAGGAAGCCATAAACAAGGTTTATGAAAGGAGCACAACTAGTCTTATTGAAGGATTGGAAGATACTTCAGGAGAAGAACTTGCATATGACCTTAATGAACCTGTAGATTTATTAGATTCCGGCGATGACGAAGCCCCTATAATCAGATTGGTTAACTCGTTGTTGTTCAGAGCTGTAAAAGAAAAAGCAAGTGATATACATATTGAGCCTTATGAAAAAGAAGTGGCTGTAAGGTTCAGAATAGATGGAATACTTTACGATATATTCAGAACAGCAAAAAAATTCCACGCATCAATTTCATCTCGTGTAAAGGTCATGGCTGACCTTGATATAGCGGAAAAGAGATTGCCTCAGGACGGAAGGATAAAAATAAAAATAGCAGGAAAAGATATCGATATAAGATTGTCGACTGTACCGACATCACATGGCGAAAGACTGGTTATGCGTATCTTGGATAAGTCGAATGTTCTTTTGGAATTGCCAGACCTTGGTTTTACAGGCAAGATCCTTGACGACATAAATACCTTAATAAACAAAAGACACGGGATTTTTCTTGTAACAGGACCTACCGGTTCTGGTAAATCTACGACGTTATATGCTTGTCTTTTAAGGATACGTTCTGTTGAAAGAAACATTATAACAGTAGAAGATCCGGTGGAGTATCAATTGCAGGGAGTTGGACAAATACAGGTAAATCCAAAAATAGATCTTACATTTGCTAGTGGGTTAAGAGCGATACTAAGACAGGACCCTGATGTAATAATGGTTGGGGAAATAAGAGACCAAGAGACTGCAGAAATTGCAATAGACGCTGCTCTAACAGGTCACTTGGTTCTTTCAACTCTTCATACAAACGATTCTCCTGGAGCGATAACAAGACTTATCGATATGGGAATAGAGCCGTTCCTTGTTTCATCGTCAATACTTGGCGTAATAGGACAAAGACTGGTAAGAAAAGTTTGTACATATTGCAGAGAAGTTTATACTCCAACGGACGCAGAGATGAAGGAGCTGGGTGTTACAAGAGAGCTTTTGAAAAAATATACTCTATACAGGGCTAAGGGTTGTGAAAAGTGTTCCAATACCGGTTATATGGGAAGAACAGTTGTTAATGAACTTATGATCGTAACTGATACAGTAAGGGATCTTGTTCTTTCCGGAACAGATTCCAATACGATAAAAAAGCAGGCTATTAAAGAAGGTATGACTACGGTTAGACAAAATGCCGTCGCGAAGGTCCTACAAGGCATAACGACGATAGAAGAACTGTTCAGGTCGACACAGACGGAGTAATGGAGTTTAATTTATGGGTGTTTATAGATATATCGGAGTTAATACGGACGGCAAAAATGTTGATGGTGTTGTAGAATCTGATAACCAAAAAACAGCAAGACAAAAGTTAAAACAAAAAGGGATATATGCAACAAGTATAATCGAAAAAGGCGCAGCAGATGTTAAGGAAAAAAAAGAAACACTTAATGTGACGTTGGGTAAAAAAGTAAAATCAGCAGACATAACGATGATGACCAGGCAGTTTGCAACACTTATAAATGCGAATATCCCTATAGTTGAAACACTTGATGCACTATCTGAGCAAGTAGAAAATGAAAGATTAAAACTTATCCTTACAGAAGCGAAACAAAAAGTTAACGAAGGTGCTTCCATTGCTGATGCCTTGTCTGCTCATGCGGCAATATTCTCTCCGTTGTATATAAACATGATACGTGCCGGTGAAGCATCAGGAACGTTGGGGCTTGTCCTTACAAGGCTTGCGGAATATACAGAGAAACAGTCAATACTGAAGAACAAAATTATTTCCAGCATGGCGTACCCTGTGCTTATGATCGTCGTGTCCATTATAATAATTGGTATTTTATTTGCGGTTGTAATACCAAAAATAACAGTTGTTTTCGAGGATATGCAAACGGCATTGCCTATTTATACCGTCGTACTTATTGCTGTGTCCAATTTTATAAAGACTAACATACTATACATCGTCGGGTTTATTACTCTAACCGTACTTATTTTTACAAGATATATTAAGACGGAAAACGGAAGAAAAGAGTGGGATAAAGCAAAACTTAAACTTCCAATATTTGGAAAGATAATAAGAATAACAGCGATAAGTCAGTTTACGAGGACTCTTTCAACTTTACATGGTGCCGGAGTCCCATTGTTACAGGCTTTAGATATTGTTACCAACGTAGTTGACAATACGGTAATAAAAGAAGCCTTGCGGACTGCAAAAATTGACGTTTCAGAAGGACAGAGTCTTGCATCAACCTTGAAAAAAACAGCACAATTTCCGCCAATAGTAATTCACATGGTAACGGTAGGAGAAAAAACTGGCGAATTGGAAGTAATGTTAAAACATGTAAGTGATTCATACGATATAGAAGTGGAAACAAGGATACAAACGTTAACGTCGCTACTTGAACCAGCCATGATAATCATCATGGGAGGTACGGTGGCTTTTATTGTTATTTCTATACTGATGCCGATAATGCAGATGACAAATATTGCAGGATAATAAAGGGAGGTATTATGTTTAAAAGGTTAAATGGAACGCTTGGTATGTCTCTGGTAGAGATCATGATTGTTCTTGTTATTATGGGAACAATTATGGCTCTTGTTGGAAGAAATGTTATGGGAAGGTTGGAGCAATCAAAAGTACAGACAACTAAATTACAAATGGAAGGTTTTAAGTCTGCTTTACAGGATTATTACCTGGACAACAATGTGTATCCAACGACGGACCAGGGCTTACAGGCTTTAGTTCAGAAACCTACTACAGGTACTGAACCAACCAATTACAATCCTGATGGGTATATAAAAGGGAAAGTTATTCCTAAGGATGCATGGGGTAAGGATTTCATTTACGAATCTGACGGTGCTAAGTACACAATTAAATCTTTTGGTAAGGACAGAGTAGAAGGCGGAGAAGGCAACGGCGCTGATATATCTGTAGAAAGTGAATAAGAAAGCGTTTACTCTTATTGAACTTCTAATAGTGCTAGCCATATTTGGTCTAGTGATGGGGTTAGGCTATCCTCAGGTTAAAAGGATCTTTAGGAGCAATTTAAAATCTGCGGCTGCTCAAATGTCCGGCATGATCCGGTATGGCTATGATGTTTCTGTTATAAAGGGAAGGATACACCGGATAGCGTTTGATTTTGACAAAGCTTCATATAGGTTAGAAGTGGCGAATACCGACGAGCTTGTCTCTTTAGAGGAAGAAACCGCACAAGAAGAACAAAAAAAATCAGGATTATTATCTAAGGATGAACCTCAAAAAGCTCCTTCTTTTTCTCCAGCAGAAGGAGCGGCAGGAAAAGACAAAAAGCTTCCGTCGGGAATAGCATTTGATAGCGTAGAGAATATAAATACGAAGAAGAAAAGGACTACGGACGTTGCGTATCTTTATTTTTTTCCGGCAGGACTTACAGAAGATGTAATAATCAGGTTAAGTGGAGAAAAGAATAATTCTGGGTTTTATTCCTTAAGGGTTAATCCAGCGAATGCAAAAACCATTATAGAGGGACGTTATCTTGAGGTTGAATCTGAATAGGACAGGATTTACATTAATAGAGGTGATGATAGCGCTAGTAATAATTTCCATAGCGCTTGTGGCTTTATCTAGTAGTCAGGGGATTGCTCTTAATTCTACAAGAAAAAGCAGGTTTGTTACTTTAGCGACGGTAGCAGCAAAGAATATGATGTCAGAGATAGATGTTGTTTCTACATTGAAAGGGTTTACTTATATTAAAGATCTTGGCGAAGAAACAGAGGGTGAATTCGATGCTCCGGAGTATAAGGGATGGAAATGGCTTAGAGAAGTTAAGGAAGTTAAGTTCCCTATATCTCAAATAATGAAGAGTTATATGGGTGGTGGAAGTACCGCCACAGAAGAAGGGGATACTGCAACCTCTACAGCGTCAGGAAATAATAATAACCAGGCTAATTCACAGGAAGCACAAATACTCAACATGGTTGCCAGTAACATAGAAACTTTTATGAAACAATCTGTAAGGGAGGTAACTGTAACGGTTATGTGGCCAGTTAGAGGAGGACAAGAGTTCTCCAGTTTAAAATTGGTCTATTACGCAGTGGATTATAATGCTTTACAAACATTTTCACCAGTCATGTAAAAAAGCGATGACGCTTATAGAGGTTGTTATAGCGTTAGCGCTATTCTCTTTGTTGGCGGTGTTTACTGTTTCCAATACTTCTGTAGGATTTAAAATAAAAAGCAAACTTTTAGATTCCAGTGATTATTATCACAATGTCAGGACGGCCTTAAGACAGTTAGATAGGGACATAAGCCTTGCATTTCATGCTTATCAGGATACGAAACAGGGAGAAATATATAAACAGCAACGTGTATCAGCAGGGACTTATGACCTCACAAATAATGAAGTAGGGACTTTTTTTAAGGGAGAAAAAAATAAATTATTGTTTTCTGCCTCTTCGCATCAGCGTCTATATAAAAATACTAATGAGACAGATACAAGCGAAGTTTCGTATTATCTTAAGGAAGATGAAAAAACGCCAGGGACTTTTGATCTATATAAACGTCAAACTTCTTTTATTGACGAAGATATAGAGAATGGCGGCTCATTGTACCTTGTTGCTAGTGGTATAGAATCAATGAGCTTTAGATATCTTAGTACAGAAGCCAGAGATGGGGAAGAATATTGGCAGGAAAAGTGGGATTCAACGGCAGGAGATTTTATAGGGATGTTCCCGTTGGCAGTAGAAGTTACTTTAGTTTTTGTTCCTCAGAAAAAGAGTTCAGAACAAAAACTAAAGGTAGTGCAAAAGATAAAAATATTAAATCCTAACAATATTGGTTCTGCGACCAATGCCTCTACAGGGAGTTAATTTTTGAAGTTAAGAAAGAACAAAAAAGGAATGGCGATGTTACTTGTGCTTACCAGTGTTGTTATCCTGTCTCTGATAATAGTTGAACTTAATTACAATACTAGGATCTCTTCTGCTATTGCAGGAAATTATAGAGATGAAACTGCGGCTTACTATCTTGCTCGTTCTTCTGTGAATGTTGCTCTTTTAAGGATAGGGATTGCTAGTAAGGCGAAGAACTTTGATGTAAGTGGTTTTAAGCTCCCTAATGATGTAATCTCTTTAATAATAACTCTTCCTTTTATTTTTCCACCACCACTGGAGCTTCTTGCTATGACGGGGAATGCAGAAGATGCCGATTTGGGCATGAAGGACACTGTGGAAAAGATTAAATCTGACACAAATATTGCAAGTGTGGGATATTTCGACCATAATATTAGTAGTATGGACACTGCCCTTAACATAAACGCTATTACCCTTAGCGAAAATTCAATATCTGCGTTTAAAGAACAAATGAAGAGTTACTATGCAGCAAAGATTCTGACAGATGAGTCTTTTGCACATAGGTGGCCTATAGAGAAATATGATCGTCTTTTAAACAACATTATTGACTGGATAGATACAGATACGAATTCCAGGAATGGAGGGGAGGAAAAATTTGTCTATCAAAAAAGAACTCCTCCTTATAAACCAAGAGATTATTTTATTCCTACAATAAACGAGTTGCATCTGGTCGATGAAATGGACGATGAAATGTTCGATTTTATATCTCCTATGATCTCTATATTTTCTTCTGGAGCGATAAATATAAACCATTCCACTGCAGAAATGTGGAAATCAATAGATGACAGGCTGAGTGATGAAGAGATAAAGGCCCTGTTGGAAAAGATACAGGTAGAAGGACAGTTTTCAACGGAACAAGAACTTCGTACCTGGATAGGCAAGAACACAAGGATTCCTGCTGCGGACTTTAATCCTTTAAAGATACCATTTGCTTTTGTGGATGATGATTTTAGAATAGAAGCTACTGGGCATAGTGGGAGGGTTTCTAAGAAAATAATCTGTTATGTTTCTGAGACCTACAAGTCTTTATTGCTTACAGGTAAATTGCCGGAAAAAAAGAAAGGTAGTTCTACAACAAGCTTTAAACCGGAAATAGTTTTTTGGGAGATGAAGTGATTTGAAAATACTTGCGCTAGACATAGGTAGTAACTCAATAAAAGCCCTATACTTTGACAAAAAGTATAGGGGCTACAGTATTGTTAATTTTTCTAACACTCTTATTAAAAGGGATAGCAAAAATCTTAATATTGACCAAATTTCTGATACTATAAAATCGTTAATTAAAGAAAATAAATATCAACCGGATCAAATAATTGCCATATATCCTTCTGACAAAACAACTCACAGGTTCGTAACGTTGCCATTCAGGGATGCTAAAAGAATCTCTATGACGTTACCATCTGAGTTAGAGGAACAACTTCCATTTGATTTGGGAGAAATTCTGTATGACTGGGAAACAGTAGAAACTAAGGGTAGAAACAGCCACATTCTTGTTACTGCGACAAGAAAACAAGAACTTGATGGTTTTATGGCAATGTTAGCTAACGCGGATATTAAACCTAATTTAGTTATACCAGGCGCAGATCCTTTAATGCACTTAATGAACTATATGAAACTTGGTAAGGAATATATAGAGGTAGAAAAAGATGGAATAGTGACAAAAGAGCAGAAATTTTTACCAGTAGTTCTTGTAGATGTTGGTTGTTCCAAGACGACGGTTTTAATTGTTAAGGAAGGATTACCAGCGCATATCCGAATAGTTAACTATGGTGGTGACTATATAACAAGAAAGATCATGGAACATTACGACTTAAGTTACGAAGAAGCTGAAAGATCAAAGTTAGAAGTGGGTTATATAATAATGGAAGGTGATACGTCTAATTTTACAGAGGAGCAAATAGGCCTATCTAATGTTATAAAAGAAGCTGTAGATGTAATAATCAGGGATGTTAATCAAGCGCTTTCTGAATATAAAGCAGACAAAAAAGAAAATGTTCAAAAATGTTTTCTTTCCGGATCTGGCTGGAAGACCAGAAACTTCTCTGAATATATGACACAGGAGCTGAGGCTATCTGTATTACAACTGGAGTATGGCACTTCCTTAGGAATAAAAATCCCCTTTGCAGGAACCGCAGAGGAATCTGTTTTCTCTACGCTGGTAGGCTTTTTTATTCGGTTCATAAATAAAAGCGGTTTAAAAGGATTTAATATTGCCAAAGATGCCGAGCAAGCGAATGCCGGCGCAACGGATGATTATTATACACTATTCAAACCAACAATAAGAAATGTCGCAATCGGATTGATATTATTCCTTGCGTATGCGATGTCCCATACTTTTATTTTAAACAGGATACAGCAACGATATAAAAAAGATATCGAAACAAAATTCAAAACTGCTTTCCCTGACAAGGATAAAAAAGCCCAAGCAGCATTGCTGAATAATATGAGTAAACTTTCCAGAGAAATAGACAACAGAATGAAAGTACAAAAAGCCATTATAGAGGGAGATGTTAACCCAAAAGGAGAGTCCGCTCTTATGGTACTTAAGGATTTTTCTGCTGCAATACCAAGAGATCAAGTTGTGGATGTACAAGATATGAACATAAAAGGGAATACCTTTAAAATACAAAAGGTTCTTGTTGCTAATGGTGAAACGGCACAAATGTTCAAAGAGAGCCTTGAGAAATCAGGTAAATTTGATGCTGTTAAACAGGGAGAGATAAAGCAGGTTCAGGGTGGAGCTCGTGAATTTGAAATAACGGCGACTCATAAGGGTGATAAGTGATGTTTGATAGTGTTAAATACAGATTGCAGGAGATGTGGTTTACTTTCCTGAATAACCCTAATGTAGAAAGGGTTCAGGCGTGGTATCAAACTCTTCCATCTAGGGATAGAAGAATGCTCAAAGTAGGTTTTGCTTTTTTGGCAGGCCTGCTTTCTGTGTATGTCCTCAGTTCTTTTTTAACAGGGATATCTACAAAGCAAGAGAATATAGGGGAGATGATAACTGTTGCACAAAAACTCGACGATCTTAATGAATTTATGCAAGCAAATGTTATGGAGCTTCAAAAGAAAAAAACAGACACTCTTGATTCCAAGTATGTCTCACTTATAGATCTTGTAGAGAAACAACAGGCGGCAGCTTTTATAAAACCGGAATCAAGGCTGGATATAAAAGAAACACCTAAAAAAGAAGTCGAGAAAGGTAAATTTTACGAGAATAGCGCAGAAGTAAAATACGAAAAAATATCCATAAGACAACTTGCTAAACTGCTTGCTGGAATAGAAAAGAACGAGAACTTTGCCAAGATAGATTCATTAAAAATAACCAGAAGGACGGATGATGTAAGATATATAGATGCTTCCTTTGATGTGGTGGCGAGGACCCCTAAATGATTGCTCACATCAAAAAATATTTACAGGCTGTTTACAGGATAAAGTACTATATTTTGATCTTTATTTTTTCTTTTTTCATTTTTTTTGTTATGTATTTTCCTGGGAAAAGTGCATCTAATTTTATAATAAACAACATTGCTACGCAGACGGGAATGATTATTACCACTATAGGGAATGATATGTCTTTTTTTCCTAATGTTGGTCTTACAGTAGATAGTGCAAAAATAAAGGTTTCTCCAACAAGCCAGGAACTAGAAATAGGGCAAAGCTCTTTTGGTATACCTCTAATCTCCTTTCTTATTCTTTCTCCATCTTTGGATATAAAAGCTAAAGCATTAGGTGGAGATATAGAAGCAGCGGTTTATGGTCTTCCGATTAGAGCCAAGAAAAAAGTAGATGAGCTTTTGTTGGATGTTACTGCAAAGGAAATAAGACTGGCAGAAATATTAAAGTTAGTGATACCAACGCTCATAGATATTGATGCTAAAACGACTATAAAAATAGATGGTGCATTGAATACGATAAACACGTCGTACTCAGAATTGAATATAAATGCAGACCTGGAAAATGTTAGAATAAAAGAATCAAATATTTTTGGAATATCTATTCCTGCTACTACAATTAAATCTGGTAAACTTCAGGCCGCTGTAACTAATGGTGAATTTACTATAGAAAAATTTGTCCTCGGTGGTGCAACGCAACCGGCAGATATATCTATAAGAGGCAAAATGAGCCTTAAAGGTAGTATGCCTTATGACTTTGCGCTTAGCATAAAACTATCAGGTGATCTTGATAAGAGTTTGGGCAATTTTTTAACTATGTTACCACCACAGTCGAAAAAACCTGACGGGACTTATACCTTCAGGCTGAAAGGTGATTCAAAAATGCCGATTCCGCAAGTTATACCGATGTAAGAAAAAGGTTTTATTACATGGGATATTTTTTTTAGCTCAGGAACTTGGTTTGGTAGCTTAAAAAAGCGTTTCTTTTGACGCTATTTCATCTTCTTTTGTCCAAGCAGGAATTGTAATTGCCTCTATGACCAAGGAATCTAAATTATTTATTTGATGTATCTCGCCTGTATCTATCCTAATAACTATTCCAGCTTCTAGGTTAACATCCGAGTATTCCGTTGTTTTATTATGAAAATGTGCGGTAGAAACACCCTATATTTAATATCATGCTCAAATGTGTTCTCCGACTTTATTTTTTTATGTTAATAAGAATTGTACCAGCAATACAAAGAAGAACACCTAACGCATTAATGGCTGTTACCTTTTCTCTAAACAGCAGTATTCCTACTGGTATTAGAAGAATCATTGAGACTGCATTTGATACAGGTGAAGCAAGACTTATATTCCAACCAGATCTGTAAACCAGAAGATAACCAGCCTCAATACCAATAATTGCTAATGCTAGAGCAAAACTTGCCCAGTTAACTTCTCGGACTGCTTTAAATATTCCTTCATTAGGATAATAAAATATAAGAAAAAGAGAACAAAGAACGAGCGAAGTTGCATAGGTAATTATAAGAGAAACCCAGATGTTTACATTAGGAGAAATAAGTTTTTGAAACACATGATAAGCCAGAACGGAAATTATGGCTACAAACATGGATAAAAGAAACATGTTTTTTATAATAGAGCATTTAATTTGATTAATCAAAGGTTTTTATTACATCGGTACTTTTAACAAGAACTTCACGAGTCCTTCATTTTTAGTTCACGTAAGGATGTTATTCTCTATTTGTTGAAACTAATAAAAGGAGGAAAAATTATGAACGAACTAAGAAATTTGATTGCGCTTATCTTTTCTGAGATCTCCAGCTTTTTTTCGAGCGGGTCTCTTGATTGCATGAGCAGCAAGTAAAAAGCTGCTCTCAAACGACAGGTATTGTAAAACCAAATGTGGATCCATTTCCCTCTGCACTCTTAACAAAAACATCACCGCCATGGGCTTGAACAATATGTTTTACTATGGCAAGCCCTAAGCCTGTACCACCAAGGTCTTTTGATCTAGCTTTGTCCACTCTATAAAATCTCTCAAATATTCTGGAGATATCTTGCTCTGGAATACCAATTCCGTTATCCTTAACTTCTATTTGAACAAAGTTGTTATTTATACTAGAAGAGATAATTATATCATCATTATCGAAACTATATTTAATAGCATTGTGGATTAGGTTTATAAAAACCTGCGTTAAAAGACCATGATCAGACAAAGCGTACAATTCTTTTTCTAGTCCATTTTTAATGTTTATGGATTTGTTTTTTGCATCCTTTTCCAGTTTTTTAATAGATTCGTTAACAATCTCGAATAAATTATTTTGTTTCAAGTTTAGTTTAAAGGTGTCGGACTCTATTTTAGAAAGATCCAGAATGTCGTTTATCAAATACGCAAGTCTATCTGATTCGCTATAAATTATTTTTATAAACTCCTTCGCATGTTTTGTGTCATCTATAGCACCGTCAAGGAGAGTCTCTGCATATCCCTTTATGTTTGAAATAGGTGTTCTTAATTCATGAGAAACGTTGGCAACAAAATCTTTTCGTATTCCCTCTAATTTTCTAAGTTCAGTCATCCTGCTTCTTATATTCTCGCTCATTATGTTAAGAGAGTTGGCTAGTTCTCCTACCTCGTCCTTTTTGTTAACTATGAGTTTTGTGGAAAAATCACCGGCGGCTATTTGGTTAGCTTTTTGTGCAAGCTCTCTTATTGGTTTTGAAATTAAGTTAAAAGCGATGAGTGCAATCAATAAAGACGCTATAAATGCGGTTGCTAGAGGGAACCATAAGAACATTTCAGTGTTATGTGTCATAAGGTTAATTTTTTCTATTGGGATAGCAAGTCTTATGAACCCATTGAATCCCTCAAACTTTAGCGGTATTGCATAATATAGGATGTCTTTTTTTAATGTTGTACTAAATCTTTGGCTCCAGCCTTCTCCGTTTTTAATCGCATTTTGAATTTCTGGTCTTATTAAATGATTATCCATTTTAGATAGGCCTGTGTTATCTATTTCTGAATCTCCAAACACTTTTCCCTTAGAAGAGATTACAGTAACCCTTAAGTTCAGGGTTTCTCCTATTTTGTGTGCCATGTCCTCTATTGACGAGTCCTTTGCTTTATGTTTTGAGAGAATTAAACTAGATGCTAGTGTTTGTTTTTTTATAGTATCTCGTAGTTGAATTATGTTTTTTTCATTAAGGCTTCTGTCTAAATAAATAAAAGCCACAATGAATGTAGATGCAATTATTAAAACAAAGGTTAAAAATAATTTATAGTGTAGTTTCATTGTTATTTTATTACTTAAATCTATATCCTACACTTCTGACTGTTTCTATCTTTTCACCATGCTTGCCAAGTTTCTGCCTTAACCTCTTTATATGAGTATCAATGGTTCTAGTCGTAACTTCAGAAGATAGATCCCAAACTTTATCCAATAAAACTTCTCTAGTAAGTACCGTTCCCCTGTTGCTCAAAAGTGCCACTAAAAGTTTAAATTCCATGGCTGTTAATTCTATCTTCTTTGCTCCAATGAATGCATCGTAATTATTTACGTCTACTTTTAGATCTTCTAAGATCATAATATCTTGGTTGGGCTCATCTCTTTTTAGTATTGCCTTAACTCTAAGAACTAATTCTCTTGGACTAAAGGGCTTTACAACATAATCATCGGCACCTAACTCAAACCCCAGTATCTTATCAACTTCTTCTCCCTTGGCTGTTAGCATTAAAACCTTTATTGATGACAACTTTTTATTACCTTTTATTATTTTACATATTTCCAAACCATCAATACCAGGGAGCATAAGATCTAAAACAACCAGATCATATTTGTTATGGGTCAACGTTGGAATGGCATCTTCACCAGAGGAAACGACTGTTGTTTTAAAGCAGGCTTTACTTAAGTTATATTCAACCAGCTTTGATATGTTGGGATCATCTTCTACTATTAATATACGTTTAGAAGTCATGATTTTAATTCTCTACAATTAGTATATAGAAATTTTCTAAAAAAGTACACTGGCGAACCTCGTTATTTACACAATTGTCACACTTATACAACACCGTATTGTAAACTTTGTGTGAACTCCCTCTTTTTTTGTACAAATAAAAAATTTTTTATGTAATAAAGAGGCCGTTATATCAAAAAAACAGGAGAGTAATACCGTGACTTTTAGTCTTATTCCCAAAGAACACAAGTTCTTCGACATGTTCAACAGGCAGGCAGTGAATGTTCATCATGCTGCAAAGTATTTTAATGAATTGGTATCAAAAGGTAATTTTAATGAGGATACCGTTGCAAGAATGCACAAGCTGGAACAGGAAGGAGATATTCTTGCTCATGAGGTAAATGAGGCTCTTAATAACACGTTTATTACTCCTTTTGATAGAGAGGATATTTTTCTTCTTTCAAATAGCTTGGACAATGTTATTGATGCCATAGATGCCATAACAAAAAGAATGGGGCTGTATAAACTCACTAACCCTGATGTGCATATGAAACAGTTTGCTGTTGCAATAGAACAGGCTTGCTGTGCTCTTCACGACATTATCAAGAATCTCCATAATACAAAAAGCAGGACAAGGATATGTGATTATTGTATAGAAATAAACAGACTCGAAAACCTGGGTGACCAGCTAAGGGAAACAGCGATAGCAGAATTGTTTGAAGAAACAAGTGATCCAATAAAAATAATTAAATGGAAAGAAATGTATGAGTTTGCTGAATCTGCAATAGATACTATCGATCATACTTCTAAGTCTATACAATCGATACTTGTTAAACAGGGGTAAAATATGACGCTATTACTTTTACTGCTTACTGCGCTAGCCTTGTTTTTTGATTATCTGAATGGATTTCATGACGCGGCAAACTCAATTGCTACAGTTGTTGCAACAAGAGTTTTATCCCCTAAATACGCTGTCCTTTGGGCCGCGTTTTTTAATTTTGTTGCATTTTTATTTTTTGGTTTACATGTAGCAGGGACAATAGGAAAAGGGATAATAGATATTAATATTGTCGATTCGAATATCATTCTTGCTACATTAATTGGAGCCTGTGCGTGGAACTTGATAACCTGGTATTTTGGTTTACCGACAAGTTCTTCTCACGCATTGATGGGAGGACTTGTAGGAGCAGCCCTTGTAAAAGTTGGACAAACAGGATTAGTTTATAAGGGAATAGCGAGGACGGTTCTTTTTATAGTTGTGTCTCCTCTACTTGGACTTTTACTAGGAGGCTTACTTGGAATAATTGTTTTTTGGTTATTCAGGAAAAAAACGCCAGCAAAAGTTGATGGTATTTTTAGAAAAGGACAGCTTATATCTGCGGCGGCGTACAGTCTTGGTCACGGTGGGAACGACGCTCAAAAAACGATGGGTATAATTGCAGGTCTTTGGTTTAGTGCGGGTCTTTTAGGACCTGAATTTCATATCCCTTTATGGATGGTTTTGTCATGTCATGGAGCAATTGCTCTTGGAACACTTTCCGGCGGATGGCGAATAGTTAAAACAATGGGAAATAAAATTACAAGGCTTAGACCTGTTGATGGGTTTTGTGCAGAGACAGGAGCAGCTATAACATTGTTTATAGCTTCGATCCTTGGTATTCCTGTAAGTACGACTCATACAATAACAGGAGCCATTGTTGGTATAGGCTCTTTGAAAAGAATTTCTGCTGTCAGGTGGAGTGTCGCAGGTCAAATAGTTTGGGCGTGGATAATTACTATTCCTGCAGCAGCAGCAATATCGGCTTTGGCTTATTATCTAGCAACTAGATAAAAGGGATTAAACAATAATGGGCTGGCTTTCATCTATAAAAGAGATTTTCTCTACGAATAAAAATTCTTCAAACGAAGAATTTATTTCACTTAAAGAAAAAATCAAAAAAGCATTATACGAGGCTGATCTTGGCCCAAAAATATGTGAAGAAATAATTAACAATATTAAAGCCTCTGATGATTTTGAAACAACAAAAACAAAAATAGAACAAAAGATTTTTAATATAATAAAACCATTCGAAGGTTCGATTGAAATAGACAAAAAGCCATACGTAATAGTTTTACTTGGTGTTAATGGTGCAGGTAAAACAACCACTGCGGCAAAACTTGCAAATTATTTTAAAAATGAACATGGTAAGAAAGTTTTGTTATGTGGCGCGGATACTTTTAGGGCAGCAGCTGTTGAACAATTAAAACACTGGGCAGATAAGATCGGTTGTGATTTTTTCTCAAAAGGGAACGGAGCAGATCCTGCTGCAACTGCTTACGAAGCAGTTCAAAAAGCAGTTAAGGAAAAATTTGATCTACTCATTATAGATACAGGTGGAAGACTTCATACTCAGCAGGGCTTAATGGCAGAACTTGCAAAGGTTCATAAAGCGATTGGAAAATCTTTAAACGGAGGAGGGGGGGCGGCATCTCATCAGAATTTACTGGTGGTGGATTCTACTCAGGGCCAAAATATTCATAATCAGGTTGAAATATTTAATAATTTTATAGAGTTAACAGGTATTATACTCTCTAAGTTCGATGGAACGGCAAAAGGTGGTGCAATAGTACGGACTTTGCAGGATTTTAAAAAGCCTTTAATGTTCATAACTTCAGGAGAAGGAGTGCAAGATCTTGGCAAATTTGATGCGAACAAGTTTATTAGCAAAATTTGGTAATTCATTGACTTTTATGGGCTTTCCTGTGAAAATGCCCTCTACCAAACTATACCAAACTTAGGTAGTTGGAAGATATATGAAGGAGGAAAAAACAAGGTCTGTAGAAGTTGTTTTAATGGGGCAGAAGTATCGCTTAAAAACGGTTCATACAGATGAACTCGTTAAGAAGATTGAAGATATAGTTAATAAAGAAATTCAATCTTTAAAAAGTAAGAGACCTTCCGCTTCACCCTTGGATATTGTTATGCTTTCTGCAATGAATATAGCTGATAAATACGTTCAGAACATAGAGGAGCAGAAGGCTCAGGTCGATAGTCTGCTAGAAAAATCTGATAAACTAATGGCTTATATTGATGAAAGGCTGACCGATCAATAATTCTTAGGAACTTCTACGAACTGTTAATTGTTTTTTCGCCCCCTTCTAAAAAGGAGGTCGCGCGATGTTTTCCGTTGTTTATATTTTAATCGGGCTAGCGGTAGGTGGAATTGTTACCTTTACGTACTTTTTTGTTAGAGATAGATGGTTTGCTTCAACAGCAAGGATAGAGGCAAAAAGGATAATTGAAGATGCAAAGCAGGAAAGTGAAAGATTAGAAAAGGAATCAAAGATCCAGTTAAAAGAGCAGATGCTTCACAGCAAGATGGAGCTGGATAAAGAGCTAAAAGACAAGAGTAGGGATATTCAGGCTTGGGAAAAGAGATTGCTTTCTAAAGAAGAGAATATCGATAAAAGAGCAGTACTTGTAGACGGCAAAGAAGAGAAGATAAAAAAGATAGAAGATGATCTTCTTGCAAGCCAGAACAAGGTTAAGGAAGAAATAGAAAATTACAGCAATAAGGTTAAAGAGGCTCAAAGAAAATTAGAGACTTTGACAGGGATAACTACAGAAGAAGCAAAAAAACTTCAGGTAGAAATGATCGTTGCTGATGCAAAACACGAAGCTGCAAAAAGAATAAAACAGATAGAGGACGAAGTAAAAGAAGAGTCAGACAAAAGAGCAAAATATATTATTGCGACTGCGATACAAAGATACTCTGGTGAGTATGTTGCAGAAAGAACGATATCAACAGTAAATCTTCCAACAGATGAAATGAAAGGAAGGATAATCGGAAGAGAAGGTCGCAACATAAGAGCGATAGAGGCTGCGACAGGCGTTGATCTAATAATAGATGATACTCCAGAAACAGTTGTTATTTCCGGTTTTGATCCTATCAAGAGGGAAGTTGCAAGATTGACAATAGAAAGACTTATCTCTGACGGTAGAATACATCCGGGGAGAATAGAAGAGATCGCAGAAAAAGTGAAACAGGAACTTGATAAAGAAGTTAAAAGCTATGGTGAACAGGCAATGTTCGAGACCGGAGTACAGGGTGTTCATCCTGAAATATTAAAATTGATAGGTTCATTAAAATACAGAACAAGTTATTCACAGAACCAGTATGTTCACTCATTGGAAGTTTCTTTCCTTGCAGGAGCAATGGCTGGAGAACTTGGCATAGACGTAAAACTGGCTAAGAGAGCAGGTCTATTACACGATATAGGAAAGGCGATAGACCATTCAATAGAAGGTTCACATGCTCAAATAGGTGCGGACTTTGCTAAAAAGTTTGGTGAACGTCCAGAGATATTACATGCAATACGTGCCCACCACGAAGAAGAAAAACCAGAGAGCGCTCTTGATTTCATAGTACAGGCTGCGGATGCTATAAGCAGTGCAAGACCAGGTGCTAGAAGAGAAATGCTAGAGTCTTACATAAAGAGAGTTGAGGATCTGGAAAAAATTTCTTACTCATTCCCTGGTGTAGAAAAAGCATTTGCTATACAGGCAGGAAGAGAAGTAAGGGTAATGGTAAAGAGTGAAGAGGTTAACGACGAAACAGCCGTTACACTTTCAAGGGATATTGCGAAAAAGATAGAAGAAGACTTATCATATCCGGGGCAAATAAGGGTTACCGTTATTAGAGAAACAAGAGCGGTAGGTGTTGCAAAATGATAAGGGCTCTTTTCTTTGGCGACGTTGTAGGTAAATCAGGGCGAAAAATGCTTCATAAGCATTTGGGTGAACTTAAGAAAAAATATAATTGTGATTTTGCTATTGCGAACGGAGAAAATGCTTCCGGTGGTCTTGGTATAACACCGGACACTGCGGAAGAGTTCTTTATAATGGGCGTGGATGTTCTTACTTCCGGCAACCATATTTGGAAGCATAAAGAGATATTCAGCTATCTTGATTCCAAAAGTGATAAGATAATCCGTCCTCTTAATTATCCAAGTGGACTGGAATTGGCTTCTTCTGCGCCTGGTCTTGGTTATGCTGTTAATAAAAGAAATGATGTTGAGATCGTCGTTATAAACATAATGGGGCGTACATTTGTTGAACCACTGGACTGCCCTTTTAGAGCGATGGATATGATATTAAAAAAATTCCCACTTGGTAATGGCAGAGTAATAATTGTAGATTTTCATGCAGAAACAACGAGTGAAAAGATAGCAATGGGCTGGCATTTAGACGGTAGGGTCTCTGCTGTTTTTGGAACGCATACTCACGTCCAGACAGCAGATGAAAGAATATTACAAAAAGGGACAGCTTATATAACCGACGCAGGGATGAGCGGAGCTATGGATACGGTACTTGGTGTTGATAAAGACATCATCGTCCAAAGGTTCCTTACTCAGCGTCCTATTAGTTTTAAATTTCCAGAACATACACATGACCTGGGGCTAAATGCTGTGTTTGTAGAAATAGATGAGACTACGGGTAAAGCTGTTAGAATGGAACGAATCTTTATTCGAGAAAGCTAGTTCTTTTTTATAAAATCTACGCCAAGATATGGCCTTAAAACTTCCGGTACTTTAATACTTCCGTCTTCTTGTTGATATTGATCTAAGATCGCAACAACCGTCCTGCCGATAGCAAGACCGCTACCATTTATTGTATGAGCGAGAGCTGGCTTACCAGTCTCTGGATCGCGATAGCGTATTTTTGCTCTTCTTGATTGGAAGTCTAAAAAGTTACTGCAAGAAGATATTTCCTTATATTCATTCATGCTTGGCAACCAAACTTCCAGATCGTAACACTTAGATGCAGCAAAGCCTATATCGCCGGAGCACAAGGAAATAACTCTGTAATGTAATCCTAAAAGCTGTAATATCTTTTCTGCATCACGAGTTAATGCTTCGTGTTCTTCCAATGATTTTTTAGGATCTGTTATTTTAACAAGTTCTACTTTATTGAATTCGTGTTGGCGAATCATTCCTCTGGTGTCCTTACCATAACTTCCAGCTTCGCTACGGAAGCAGGCGGAATATGCGGCATATTTTATAGGTAACTTGTCGTATTCTATTATCTCGTCTGCATGAAAATTAGTTACAGGTACTTCTGCCGTAGGTATTAAATAGAAAGGAAAATTCTCCAATTTAAAAAGATCTTCTTTGAATTTTGGTAGTTGGCTTGTTCCTGTTAAAGATGCTTCATTTACAATGAAGGGAGGAAGGAGTTCTGAGTACCCGTGTTGTTTTGTGTGCGTGTCCAACATGAAGTTTATTAATGATCTTTCTAGTTTTGCCCCTAGACCACACATAAAAACAAATCTTGCACCAGTAACTTTACCTGCGCGTTTAAAATCTATTATACCAAGTCCTTCTCCAAGATCGACATGATCCTTTGGTTTAAAGTTAAGTATTGGTTTTTCTCCCCAGGTCCTTATTACCTTATTTTGTGATGCGTCTTTTCCAACAGGAGTTTCTGCTTGAAGATAATTTGGTATGGAGAAGAGTATCTGATCTAAAGCAGCCTGTGCATGTGCTAATCTTTTATCGTCTTCTTCCATCGCCATCGTTATGTTTTTGATTTCTTTGTCTAGTGTAGAAGTGTCTCCACCTTCTTTTTTTATTTTTCCAAAGTCTTTGCTTTTAAGATTTTTCTCGTTTCTTAATGCTTCTACTTTTGAGATCAGCTCTCTTCTTTCTTTATCCAAAGATATGAGCTTATCAACAGAATCTGTTTCCCAGCCTCTATTTTTAAGACACTGTTTATATTCCTCTGGATTCTCTGTAAGTTTTTTAATATCAATCATTTTCTTTACTCTCCAAGTATGGTTATTTTGCTATTTTTGTTAATAGATCTCTTGCCTCATTAGCTTTTTCATCATCGGGCGATCTTCTAATATATTCCTCACAAGAATTTTTTGCCTCAAGGAACATTTTCATTTGGAAGTATAACAGGCACTCAAGATGATATATATCATTTATGCTTGGGTCAATGTGTCTTGCCTGTGTGACTGTGTTTTCCGCAGATTCAAAATCTCTGCCTGCATAATATCCTTTTGCCAAACCCAACATCGCATATGCATCTTTCTTATTTTGAACAAGAAGTTTTCTAAAAAGATCAATTGCGTCTAAAGGTTTTCCCATTTTTATGTATGTATCACCAAGCAATAGGTATGAATCACGCACTGACGGGTTATATTGTATTTCTCTTTGCAGCGCCTCTTTGGCATCCTCAAATTGGTTTGCGCCGTAGTACATTTTTCCTAATGTATAGTATGCTTTTGGAAAGCCAGGAGTAAGGTCTACAAGTTTTAATAATTCTCGCTCGCAGCTTGCCAACTGTCCTAGTCCGCAATAGATGTCTGCTCTCTTTTTTATAGCCTCTAAGTAATAGGGAGCTATTATTGCGATTGTTTCATAATAACTTAAAGCATCCTTGGTCCTTCCGAGTTTTTCGCTGAGCTCAGCATACGTTTTAAGAGTTGTGATCGAATATTTATTTTTAGATAAAGCTTTTTTTAATTCCTTTTCTGCTTCTATAAAACTCGCATTGTCTATGTATGCAATTGCAAGGCCAGTGTTTACTTCTGCTATTTCAGGGAATATTTTTTCTAAAGAAGCGGCATATTTTTCTGCTTTAGAGATGTGTTCTGTTTTTCCCAAAATCATAGTTATATATCTATATGAATCAAAATTATCTGGTTTTGCCGCAATTATTTTTTCAAAAAGCAATTTGGCTTCTGGGTATCTTTCATATTTATAATTTATTCTACCAAGAGCAAACAAAGCTTCTGTGTGTGAAAAGTCTTTTGCTACAGCCTTGTGGTAATATTCTACTGCGGTGCGCTCAATGTTTCTTTTCTCACTTATATATCCGATAGTGAATAATACATCAGGGTTTTCAGGGTCTATTTTTTGTGCTTTATCTAAATTACTTAATGCTTCCTGAAACTGATAAAGATCGGCTTGTACTCGGGATATTTTTATTAGAGTCTCAAGATGTAACTTATCGAGTTTTAACGCTTCATTAAAAACATCAACAGCTTTCACAAATTCGTAAGAGAGCCGATACGCTTCACCGAGCTTATATAAAGCATTTATGTTTTGTGGCTCAAGGCTCGACGCCATTCTATATTGTAAGCATGCATCTCTATACTTTTGTTGACGAAATAACTCATCTCCTCTTAACATAAAGGTTATTGTTTCTGGATTTGCATTATAGCTAGGCATGATCTCTTTTTTGTATTTCGTAATGTTTCCACCAAGTTGTTCATATGCCACCATGGCTTTTGGATTGGAGGCATAAAAGTCTAATGATTTTTCATAAAAATGTTTTGCTTTGTCAACTTGTCCTGTTTGAACAAAGGTGTTTGCTATAAGGTACAGCATCGTAGAAATATCACTAAAATCCATCATTAAGTATTTTTCTTTTAGATATTCGAACATCGTTGACATTGTTGACCCTTTTCCAAGTTCAAACAATTTTACCTGTGATGTCGCGTGGTCAGAATTTATGGAAAGTGCTTTCTTAAAGTCATCTGCAGCTAATTCGTATTCTTTATTGTTTATTCTTATTATTCCTTCAAGATAAAAGGCTCTAGGATAAACAGAGTTGTTTTTATTAACTCTGTTGTTTAAGACTTGAAAGGCTGCATTATAATCACTTTGTCCGATGGATGCTTCTGCCGCGACTATTAATAATTCATCCTTTATTTGGGAAGGGTCTTTTATAACGGCCAACATTTCATTGAATGAAACCAGTGCTCCATTGTAATCTTTCTGGGTTATTGCAAAGGCCATTTTAGCCATTGTAGAGGTCTGTATATTGGTGTCAGTCTTTTCTGCCCTACTAAGGATGGCTTTTAATGCATTTATATACTCGCTGTCTTGTTTAGAAACGTAATATAGTTTTGCATAAACATACGCGATGTAGGAAAGTGTAGTGTAGTTCGTTGTATCAAGCTCATATGCTTCCAGCAGCATTTGAATCGCTTTTTTGTAGCTTGCGAGATCGTCTTTTTTTATTAGCTTTAGTGCTTCATTTCTTGTTACTGCTGCTTCTTTTGGCGAATGTGTGCTACTTTCTGCAACCGGCAATGTTATTTCTATCGCTATTTTTTCAAATTTAACACCATCTACATTTATTGTATTTACGTTTGAACCTTTAAATAAAAAGTAAGAAACAGTACCTAGTACTAATATTGTTGATACAATTAAAGCGATTTTTAATTTACTTAGTTGCCGACCTTCGTCTTCATCTTCTAAGGAAACTATTACAGCTTGCGGTATTATCGGAGATTTTTGCTCTGGGTCTATAATCCCGTCTTTCTTTGGTGTTATTAATGATTCAGAGATGTTTTTTATATCTTCTTGATTATATAGCTGGGTTGATTCAGAAGATTTTGTTTTTTGGGAAAGTTTCTTTTTTTCTCCATCAACTACCCTTGTTTTTTCTGCCGCTTCTTCTTTCTTCTTTTTCTTTATATTTGTTGCGGTGGGCGAATCTATAAAGGTTTCTTTGTCGTCTCTTCTAACGTTTTTTTCTACTTCAAATGCGCCTATGAATACATCATAAAAATGATTGTCTTTTGCTATGTCAGTCCAACGTCCATCCGGATACTCGCAGATTTGTTCTTCTCCAGTTATGGAATTTTCATAGATCATGTCCTCTACTTCGCTTTGCAAAAATGGGCCTCTTATGACCCCATCCATGAATTTTATAAGGAACTTTTTTTCCATAGTTTATCTGCCCAAGGCCTTTATGGCATACTCCAATGTTTGGTTGATATAGCTAAAGTATATCACTGATATTATTATAACCGCTATTGATATAAATTTAAAAGGTATAGGAAAAGGAATAAAGGTTCCTTTCTTTGAGGTATGAAAAAGGTATAATTCTTTTGCTGCAAAAATAGTCATTACAAGGGTTGTAACAGAAACCAGAATTATTTGAACTAGTTCTGCATTCTTAAAGGGAGCCCAAAACAAGGGAACTTTCATAACAAATGCAGTCGTTGGTGGCAGCATAGATAATCCGATTATTGTTAACGGATTTATAATTGGGCTGTAAATGAACACTAAGGACAGGGTCATTACTATTGCGGCAGCTTTTATATCTGGTGTTCCACTGCCCATTAAAAAGAGTATTGTTCCAATATAGAATATGGCAAATTTTGCCATATTCTTTGTTTTATTAGTTCCCGCAAATAATAATATTGTTGGGCTTAACATTAAAATAAATCCGACAGTTATTAATGTTAGTTCTATTTGTGACGGATCTTGGGAGGCCAAAAGCTCTCTTAGTAAAAGATAAATGCCGGCAGGAACTAGTAATGTTATACATAATGCTTCAATATCTTTATTTGTTGTTCTTAAACAGAACAAAATTATAATTATTAACAACACCATGGATGCCATAAAAGGGTGTAGTCCATAAAGGATGCCGATAATTAATAAAAGAGATGTTAGTGTTGCCGTGTCTTTAGTTGGTCGTTCTCTTGTAATAGCGAATCCATAAGTGGATACGATACAAAGCGAGAACGCTAATAAAAGCATAAATGAATCTGTCGTGGAAACTGTTATAAACAATCCGATGCATGTAGTAACCAGGCATAGTCTTTCTAACGCGTGAAATTTTTTGCTATACGTGAACAAATGGTACGTCGCAGCTAATAAAAAGTAAATTTTAAAGATGTTCTTAATTAATATTTGTTGGAGCGTTATTGTTTCTTGTATTATAGAGGAGGCACAGAGGCATAGGCCTATAATAAAAAGAGCGTTTAAGACTTTTATATCTTTATTATTGAGAGGTTTCTTGATTAAGAATAACGAGCAGATTAACGTCGTGGCTAAAAGAATTACTTCTGGTATGTAGTCAAATATATTTGGCATTATTGATCTCCGGTTTTTTGACTTGTTCTTTTATATAAGGCAATTCTGTTAATGCAGAAACGATGCCTATAAATATTATTGATACGGTTACTAATTTAATTATTTCAGGCCATTCTTGTTTTTTTGCTTCAGTTTTTTGATAATTAAAAAGTTTTGATATCTTTACGACAGTTGCTGTAAAGAGAACAAATAGTAAGCACAATATGCTGATCGCGATGGCTTGTTGGTATGTGTTCCATAAAGAAATAATTTTCAACATTGGGATTCCGATTATAATTCCGGAAAATCCAAAAGATAAAAGCAACGAAATTATAAGAACCCATTTATTTCGGATACAAGAACAGTCTCTTCCATAATATGTCATTATTATTCCGAGAATTGTTTTTACGACAACAATTTGTATGCAAAGCTGTAATACTTGAAGTTCTGGTTTTAAAAGCCATACTAAAATAAATCCAGAGAACACCGCTACGTTAACGGTGTATATGGTATGTATTGCCCTGCTTGCGATTAATTTAAAGATCCAGATTAAATTAATAATACAAAGAGAAATTGCTATTATAAGGGTATTGGTCTCAATATATTTATAAAAACTTGGCAAAAGAGTATTGGTGAAGAAAATTATTGGAAGCAAAGGGACAATGACATTGATTAAGATTGTTATTTCAGATTTAAACCTGCTCGAAATGTTTAAATATGTTCGTGTTATTAACGCTACTAACATAAGCCAAAATGCAGCATCGTAAATTCTACTAAATTTCCCTATCATTATAATTGTTCCGCATATTAATAATGCTTGGGCAAAAAACCATATCTTTGAAAATCTTATTGCCGTATGTCCTTTCTCTGTGTTTACAAGAATAACAAAAATTGGTACCCAACAAAGTTCCCAGGATATGATTTTAACAGCCAGATTTTGTGATAAGATAAAACTAAATATTGCTGCTTGTAAGAAGAGGTTCATACACCAATATGATTGTCTTTTTTGTTTGTTTAATGACAGGATTGTTTGTACTAGGAACGCGATGGAGCAGGTTGTCATAAATATATTTGATATGCCGTTAAGGGAAAACTCAATATCTATATTCCATTGGTGTATCCATGGAAGGTAAAAATCGTTTGGGACATTAAATGCGCTATAGAGACTTAAAACAACTGTTATTAAAGATGCAATTAATGGTATTAGCCCTTCATATTTTGTTTTTAACTTAATAAAAAAATATTCTATTATACATGCCGTAACAGGGATAATTATGAATACAGGAAGTAATATCATAAAACCTCCATGTATAGGAAAATTATTGCAGCGATTATCAGTGTAACTGTTGCCAAAAGAGTCGTGTAATCTTGTTCTTGTATTCTTGTGTCTGTATAATCCGTAATTGATTTAGCAAAGAATTTTAATTTTTTAATGTGAATTGTTTTTGGTGCGATATTAAGCCATCTGAAGCAATAATCAAAAATCTTTGGTATTCTAAATTTAAGCTTTAATCTAAGTTTACTCAATAATGATAAATATTTTGCTTCTATTATTATAAGAGGTATGGCAGCAAACAGAGGTATTGGAAGTGAAATTAGGTTCGTCTCTGCTGCCGTCGCTTTTATCGCGATCAACAGTGATGGAAAAAGAGAAAGGAGTATCGTTTTGTAACTAAAAGGACCTTTTTTCTTTTTTAATTCAACTTCTAATGCTTTTGCTACACACATAGAGAGTAATATCGCAACTGCTAAAGAAACATAACGATGGTTTAGGAAGGTGTTTTTGCCGAGGACATCTAAGAAAGAAATATTAAAAATACTAAGATCAACAAAAGGTAACAACAACAATATTAATAAGACTAAGTTATATTTTTGTGAATTTATAAGGATTGCCAAATAAACAACATACATAAATATGGAAACTAAAATTATCCTTTCTGAAAAAACAGTCACTAAAACAAAGATAGGAAAAATTGTTAGCACTGTTGATGTGCTTAGCAATATCTTAAAGCATGTTGCTAATAGAGTTACCATTATAATTAATGAAGTAAGATTTTGGTCAGATACTGGTTGTATTTTCAGCACCAACCCGGCCAATAGTGCTAAGTTTGAAATATATAGGTATGGGTTCTTTGCTTTGATTTTTTCTGAGGCCAAAAAAACTTGCATTAGGGCAATGATCAAGAATGCTATTTTGTAATAAGGTAGTATTGGGTTAAGGCAGATGGCTGTAGCTAGGAAAGCCAACATGAAGTGTTTATAAGCGATAAATTGTTCTCTTCTCCCCATGAATATTAGTGCCTGTGTTATATATATCGCAGAAAAAACATAAGCATACGCAGTAATATTGATTGGCGTTAATGAGAGAAGTATAAGTAACGACAAAATTATTTTAGATAAAGAGACAGTTCTTAAAATTATAAGCGATGTAATATATACTACTCCTATAATTATCGGTATTAATTCAGGACTAAATGTTGTAATAATGTTCCACATTATTTTTCTCTGTATTCCTTACCTGTTAATAGCAGGGTAAAATTAAGGGTAAAACTTATTAACACGGCTATAAATATCTTATTCGCATCATGGTAGATTAATAATATTGAAAAAACTGAAGCTATAAATAGGGAGAAAAGTTTATTGAAAAGGTCTTGTTTGGTAAGGGCGGCAATAATTGAGATTACTATACAGGCAAGGATTAAATAATCATTCATATATGTTTTTGTCCCCCTTTGTTCTGTTCATACCAACGCCAATTGTACTAATAGCTGCAACAAATATAACGAGTAGACCAAAAATTATAGGAATAAATATGTCAGATTGATTTTCCAAATAAAGAGTTTTATTGGAAGAAAAATATGCTGCTACAGGAAGACAAGAAATAGCAATGGCAAAGATTGCTGCCTTAAATCTGTTATGCTTTTTATTTGTTGATTCACGGCTCTTTGTTCTTATAAAAAAGAACATAAGCAAGATCATGATTGATGCATATAAGTAATTTTGTGTCAAAATAAAGACCCCTGTTGGTAAACAAGCCAAGGTATATATAAAATATCTATGCCCGAATATTAACCAGCATAGCAACAATAGCAAAGAGCAGATTAATATATATGTCATAAATTTTCCTTTTTTATATTACGTACATTTATTATGTTAAATTCATGTATAAAGTGATCGCTGTTTTTTGTTGCACCTTCAATTTCTTTGGAAAACATGATTGCACTTTCTGGGCAAGTCTTTGTGCAGTACCCACAGTATAAGCATGTCGCATAGTTTAGTTTTAGAGATAGGCTGTTCTTATTAATTCCTATACTGTTAGAGGGACATATTTTTACACATTCTCCACAGAGATTACACTTATATATGTCTAACGCTAAAAAGCCTTTTGTCCTTTTAGGTAAGATTGGTTTAGCTATGGGGTCAGGATATAATTCTGTAATATCCTGTCGTGTAAACAACAACAGTAGTAGCTTTTTTGTGATGTTAATTATCTGTTTAATAGTAATCCTCCAGACAAAAAAACTTTAAAAAAACTTGTTATTATAAAAGCGCTTATCGATATTAAAAATGTCCATATGAATACCAATTTCGAATTCTTTGTTTGATTAAATTTTGGGACCAGCGCGGATAAGACATTTTGAAGATATATTATTATTACAGCAGCAATAACACATAGATAAAAATTGATAGACGGTATCCAGATATAAAGAATATAAATGTTCAAAGTTAAATTTCTGGCCATATTAAGCGGTAAGATTTCAGAAGCGCTATTGTTGAATGTTTTTACAGATATTAATGCCGCTACAAAACACAACCAGCTTGGGACATTGTAATGTAGTAATATAGGCAATAAACATATTAATATTGCTGCGATGCTGATAATTTCAATGTAGATACTTTCTTTTTCGGTTTTTATAAAAAGTATTTTGGTAATAAATGCAAGGATCAACGGTAATATTATATATTCAAATGACGAACTCATATTTTGACTGGAAAAGATGACTATAATAAACAAAATTGCAATATGTGGGCTAAAGTTTAAATAGCCCGGCAGATACCTTGTAAAAAGAAGAAGCGGCTTTTTGGCTATTCCGATTCTTCTTTCTGTTTTAATTTTTATTATATCGCTGATCATACATGCAGATAATGTTGCTGCTGTGAATACTATCAATTTTAACAGATAGTTCATTTGTCTACCTCCATCGGAGATAGGGCAAGGCTTTCGAATGCCATCGAGATATTCTTTAAATGTACTCCATTAAGAGCGGCATTTACTGCCTGTTCGTTTATTTCTGTAGGGCTTTTTATATATATATTATTTATTTCATTTTCTGTGCCTATTTTTACCGTCATACATAAAAGTCCTTTCGGTGTTTCTATGCTGCTGGAATAAGTTCCGCTTTTTATTATAAAAGAATCTTTTAATAATTTATTGTTTAAGTATACAAGGTCATTCTTTGATAAAATTATTTTTATTATATTAAGGGAGTCTTTTATATCTTCTATTGCCGCGGTTAATCTTGTGTAGATACAATTTGTAGTGTTACTGAATTTTTTACCCAAAACATTTTGTATTTCTATGTTTTCATACGCCAAGTAATTACAGCTTATTCTTGTGTCATTGGTTTCTCCGTTTATCCAAGAGAAAGGCCCAGTCATTTTATTTGCAACACTTTTTTGTATTATCGCCTCATCTTTTATTATAGAAAGAATAGAGGGATTATCACAAAATAAGTTTGTAAAATCCTGCAAAGTTTTTTCAGCTTTTAAGCATGTTTCTTCTGTTAATTTTATATTTCCAGAACTTAAATTAAAGTTCAGTCCTCCAAAAAAATGTGCCGTCGGATAAAACCTTCTCCCGGTGATTTCTTCTAGAGAATCCAAAAGCAAGTCTTTTATGCTTTCTATTAAATTGTATAGGACAATGTTGTCGGTAAATTTAATAACGCTTTTTATATATTGAACATGATGAAGGATTCTTTCGGTTTCTAAAAGAAGAGTTCTTATGGCTGCTAATTTTTTATCCTTATTTTTATTCATCGCCTGCTCTATGATTGCACAAAAACAGACAGCATAATGTTGGCTACTGTAAGGCTCTATTCTTTCTATAAAAGGTAAACACTTTAATGGCGTTACTCCAGTTGTTTGGTTAAGCAAGCCTCTTTCACAAAAACCGAAATTAACATTCGCTGAGAGGACTTTTTTGTTTCTGTGTCTTACGTCTAATGTATATGGGCCGTTTAAACAATTGAGTTGAAATATCATTGTAGTTTTAGTCCCCTTGTTATTCCGTCTATGATTGTCTCTGGTCTAGGGGGGCATCCTGGAATATAAACAGCAACAGGGAGTCTGGTTTGGGGAGCTTTTAAAGGTCCTTTTCTTGATGCACATCCGCCAAGAGCGATTACTTTTGGTTTTTTTTCTAGTTTATGGAACTTTTCCTCTAATTTCCTAAGGACATGTTCAGGGATAAAACCGCTCAATATAAGAATATCCGCTTCATGTAAATTATGTGTTCTTGTTAATTTTAATCTTTCGGGGTCGTATTTCGATGTAAAAAGATTTTGCAACTCAGGAGAGCAACAAGAACATTCCAAAAAATAAATTTGTTTTAAAAGATCATTTTTTCTAAAAACAGACATGTCTATTTTTTTTCTCCGGGCAGAATTTTATAGAGTATGAAACCAAAAAAAGTTATTAATATTATGGGGAGCAAAATAAATTCTTTTTCAGTTCCTGTTATTAAAGGGAATAATAACGCAGTGAAAAGGAAGATAAAAACAGCCAACACAAAAAACATTTTTTGACGAAAATCTAGCTTCATATATTATAGATTATAGATTAGTATCTGTCCCAAAACAAGGAAGAGATTAAGACTGTTTTTCCTTGAAAACTAGCTGTTTATACAGGGGATAGCTCGGGTGGTTACAAGACTCGGTGCGTAAACGATAACTCAATGGTAGAATAACCGATAGTAAAAGGCAGGAGTGAACAGTGTATATTATTACCGCAGTATTTTATTTCCTTATTATCTTGCTGGCAGCAATTTTATTGATGTCGTTAATTCTACTGTTTACTTATTCTTTTTTCTTTGTTTTTTTAGCGGCCGTTTCACTTTATTTGCTTTTAGCTGTAGTAAGGAAAGGGCTCTTTTTTGTTTATCCAATTGTAGAATTTTTTGCTAAATTATTGGGGATTAACTTAGATTCCGTAAAAAGGATTGTTATAGATTACAGTAATCATAAAATGGCCAAAATGTTAGTTAATAGGAATATCAAGAATGCGTCACAAATATTGATCGTATTGCCTCATTGCATACAGAACACTACCTGTCTTCATAAAGTTACATGGGATAAAATAGAAAATTGCAAACTTTGCGGAAAATGTTGTATTCCAAAGTTCTTAGAACTTAAAAAAACATATGGTGTTGATGTCGCTATTGTTAGCGGTGGTACTGCTGCAAGGGAAATAATAAAACAGAAACGTCCATTGGCGGTTATAGCCGTGGCTTGTGAAAATGACCTTGTAAGTGGCCTTAGGGATGTACATGGCATCCCGGTTTTTGCCGTTCTGAATCAAAGACCTGCTGGTCCATGTAGGGATACTACCGTTGACGTTGAAGCAGTAAGGGACTATATACAAAGACTAACAGGAGGATCATTAAAGTAATGCGAATAGTTGAATGTGTTCCCAATATATCTGAGGGAAGGGATAAACAATTAATTGATGCCGTTGTTGATGCAATAAAATCAGTATCAGGAATAGATGTTTTAGATGTTGATCCCGGGTTTGATACTAATAGAACTGTAATAACTTTTGTCGGTGAACCGGATAACGTTAAAGAAGCCGCGTTTATGTGTATAAAAAAAAGCTATGAGTTAATAGATATGAGCAAACATAAAGGCGAACATCCTAGACAAGGCTGTACGGATGTTTGCCCTTTTATTCCTGTTTCTGGGGTTACAATGGATGAATGCGTTATGATGGCAAAGGAATTGGGTAAAAGAGTTGGTTCAGAACTTGGTATCCCTGTTTATTTATATGGCTATGCAGGTTCCAGCGAGGAAAGGAAAAATCTTGCTTTTGTTAGAAAGGGAGAATACGAAAGTCTTCCTGAAAAACTTGGAACAATTAAACCGGATTTTGGGGCGACAAATTTTAACGATAATGTAAAGAAAAGTGGAGCCATACAAATAAGTGCTAGAGATTTTTTAATCGCATACAATGTTAATATTAATACAAGGGATAAATCCCTTGCTCATGATATAGCGCTTAACATAAGGGAAGCTGGACGAGCAAAAAGAAATGAAAAGGGTGAGATCGTTAAGGATAAGGACGGAAGAACAGTTAACATCCCGGGGCTTTTAAAAGAAGTAAAGGCTATTGGTTGGTATATAGATCAGTACGGCGTTGCACAAATTTCTATAAATCTTACTAATTATCATGTTACTTCACTAGCAAAACTTTTTGATACATGTTCGGAACAAGCGGCAAAACTTGGTTTGAGAATAACAGGCAGTGAACTTGTTGGTCTTATACCAAAGGATGCTATCGTTGAGGCTGGAAAGTATTTTCTTAAAAAAGCAGGACGCTCCGATGGCGTTCCAGATAAGGAAGCAATACATATTGCCGTAAGATCTTTGGGATTAGATGAACTGGTCCCTTTTAAGATGGAGGAAAAGATCATCGAATACAAGATAGAGAAAGCTGCAAAACTTTGCGGCATGAAACTAGATGATTTTATAGACGAGGTTGGAAAAGATTCTCCTGCCCCCGGCGGAGGAAGTGTTGCTGCTCTTGCCGGTGCTTTAGGTGCCGGTCTTGGAAGCATGGTTACGAGTCTTACTCCTGCAAAAAAAGGTTTTGAACACACATTAGAACCTCTTTCAAAAAGAGGCAAAGCCCTTGTCTCAAATATAGAGAAGTTAAAAAAGGCAATAGATGAAGACACGGAAGCTTTTAACGACGTTATTTCTGCAATGAGGATGCCTAAAAACACTCCAGAAGAAAAGGTAATAAGAGATACCGCAATAGAAAAAGGATATAAAAAGGCTACGCTTGTTCCTTTTGATACAGCAAAGCTTTGTGTTTCAACAATAGATGAGCTTTTAGAAGTTGCAGAAAAAGGGAATCCAAATTCTGCTAGTGATGTTGGTGTTGGTGCGCTAATGGCTTATGCAGGATTTGAGGGGGCAATATTAAATGTAAGAATAAATCTACCTAATATAAAAGATGAGCCTTTTAAAAAGGATCTTACTAGTAAGATAGATGATCTTAGGGCTAGGGCTATAAAAGGTAGAGAAAAAATATTAGAGGCTGTAAATGAAAAAATCTGCAAATAGTAAAATAAATGTGCTTGTTGTTTGTGGCGGTGTTTCTCCTGAGCATGTTATTTCTGTTGTGTCGGGAATATCCGTTTCAACACATCTTGATAGATCGAAATATAATGTTTCAGTTGTTGGTATAGGAAAAGAAAAGGGAGAATGGCGTTATTATGGGGATTCAAAGTTTTATGACGATAACGGTACCATAGATTCTCATAGACTTAAAAAAACGGGCTGGAAAGAGTTGGTAATAGTTCCAGGAAGAGAAAAAGTTTTTTGTGTTGTTGAAGATAATAAACTAAACGAACTTGATGTGGATGTCGTTTTTCCTGTGGTTCACGGCGAAAATTGTGAGGACGGAACATTACAAGGGTTGTTAGAGGTTGTTGGCGCCACAATGGTTGGGTGTAATACTCTTTCTTCTGCAATGGGTATGGATAAAGATGTAACAAAAATATTGGCTGCTAAATCTGGTGTTCAGGTTACGCCGTGGATATACCTGAAAAATGTTGATGAATTAGACGAAATGCTTGTTCAAAAGAAATTAGGTTTTCCTGTTTTTGTTAAACCCAATGCCGCAGGATCCTCTTTTGGTATACATAAGGTTAAAAACAAAAAAGATCTTGTTGATGCGGTAAAGGAAGCTTTCAAATATTCCAAAGCGGTAATAATAGAAAAGGGTATTAACGCCAGAGAAATAGAGGCTGCTGCTCTTGGAAGGTGGAATGGTGAAGTAAGAATTAGTTTGCCAGGAGAAATAGTCCCACGAAGAGAGTTTTATGATTATGAAGCAAAGTATGTAGATAAAAAAGGTGCTGAACTTATAGCCCCTACTATTTTAAATAAAAGAACGATGAAATTTATAACAGAATATGCAGAAAGAGTTTTTCGTATATTAAGATGCACCGGGATGGCGAGAGTGGATTTCTTTATAGATAAGGATACTGATGAAGTCTATTTCAACGAAATTAATACGATTCCTGGGTTTACTGTTATAAGTATGTATCCAAAACTTTGGGCGGAAAGTGGGATCTCTTATTCTGCATTATTGGATGAGCTTATAAGGATTAGCCAGGAGAGGTAAACATAAAAATGAAAAAAGTAGATCTTTATATAACGACGCCACTTTATTATGTTAATTCACATCCTCATATTGGTCACACATTCACAACTGTTGTTGCAGATGTAGTAAAAAAGTATCATAAGCTGTTTGATAAGAATGTTTATTTTCTTACTGGTACCGATGAACATGGTGAAAAAATATCTATTGCGGCAGAAAAGGCCGGAAAAGATGTCCTTACTTTTGTTAATGAGAATTCAAACAGGTTTAGAGAAGTTTGGGATAATATGGAAATAGACTACGACGATTTTATAAGGACAACAGAACCAAGGCATAAAAAAGTTGTTAATTACCTTTTACAAAAACTCCATGAAACAGGCGATATATATTTTAGCTCATACGAAGGAAAATATTGTCTTGGTTGCGAAAGATTTGTAACGGATGCTGAATTAATAGACGGTAAATGTAAAGACCACGGAACAGAACCAAAGATAATCAAAGAAGAAAATTACTTTTTTAAAATGTCTAAATATACAGAACAGCTAAAAAAAGAAATAGAGTCTAAGCCAGATATAATACGCCCAGACTGGTATAGAAAGGAAGTCTTGGGGTATTTAAACGAGAAGATAGAGGACCTTTGCATAAGTAGACCAAAAGAGAGGGTCTCGTGGGGGATAGAACTTCCTTTTGATAATAGGTTTGTTACCTATGTTTGGTTTGACGCTCTATTGAACTATATTAGTGCTATAGGATATCCAGAGAATAAGGATTTTAACGAATATTGGAAAACGTGTGAACATTTTATTGCCAAAGATATTCTTAGAACTCACAGTATATATTGGGGAACTATGCTGTTGGCTTCAGGTATTCCTTTGTATAAACATTTAAACGTTCATGGCTATTGGAATATGTCCGGAATGAAAATGTCTAAGTCACTGGGTAACGTAATAGAACCTTTTTCCTTTAAACAAAAATATGGTGACCAGGGCTTAAGGTTTTTCTTTTTAAAAGAAATGCATTGGGGAGAAGATTCTGATTTTACCCTTGAACGTTTTATCTCTAAATATAACACTGACCTTGCGAATAATTACGGGAACCTTATTTCCAGAACTATGGGAATGGTAGAAAAGTATTATACAGATAGAGACCATTTAAGCACAACTGCTCTGCCAAAAGAACATGTGTTAAAAGATTTACTGGAAGCTGTGAAAAACTCTTATGTTAAAGATTTTTCTAGATATGAGTTTTATAAGACTCTAGATATAATGTGGACGTTGTTTGATGAGGCCAATAGGTATATCGCGGAAAGTAAACCTTGGGATCTAGCGAAGAATAATGAAAGAAATAAATTAGACCAGGTTATTTTATCTGTATTAGAAGTTATAAGAACAGGAACGTATATGTTGTCACCAATAATGCCAAACAATTCGAAAAGGATTTTAGCTCAGCTTGGTTTTGATGATATTACAAAATATAATTTTAAAACTTTTACTAACTGGGGTGCGGTAGATTTTTATAAAACAAAATATACTGATAAAAAATTCTTTGACCGAATAGAAGAAGAAAAGGAAAAATAACAGGAGGCTTACAGTGAACAGGTTTTTTTTCATACTTTTTTTTAGCGCAATTCTAATGCTGTTTGCTGGTTCTCAAGATTTAATGGCTGTTAAGCTTAAAAATGTTACTCAAACAGGCACGGGTAATTCTGGCAGCATAAATATAGAGTTTAATGGTGATTATAATAAATCTGATATTACTGTTAACTATACGACAGACAAAGTTGACCTTATAATACCAAACGCATTTGTTGTTCCTGTAAAAAGAATTTTTAAAAGTTCTTCTACAAAATCCTCGGTTGTAAAAATGGAGGCGGCTAATATTTCTGGAAGAAGTCTTAAGCTAGTCATACACTTTAAAGGTTTGCCTATAGATACAATAAAGAAGACAGCAAAGTTGGTAAATAAAGGAAATATCGTCTCTTTTAATTATGGAACGGTTGTGGAGGAGCCTATTGCTACAACAAAAGCTCAACCAGAAAAACAGGAACAGGCACCGGTTATTGCGGTCTCTTCTCCAATAGAGAAAACGGAAATTAAATCAGAAATTAAACACCAAGATGAACCATCACTGTTGTCTCGTGTAAAAAAATATGCTTTCGCTTTAACAAAATTTTTTAAAATAGCAATACTGGTTGTTTTGCTTGGCCTAATTGTTTTTGCTTTGTTTTATATAATTAGAAAGTATTCTGGTAATGATTATATAAAAAAGCCAACAACAGATAAAGTCTTTGGTTCAACAAAGATACAGAATGAACCTCCATTAAATTTAGGGATAAGGATTATTAGTAGTCTTGAAATGGAAAAGGATAAAACGCTATTTGTTATAGAGGTAATGGGCGAAAAAATGTTAATTGCTTCAGGTAAAAATTATACAACGATGTTGTCAAGGCTAAATAGCGATTCAAAAGATGGACAAGGATCTTTGTTTAACGATAACAACGAACAAATGATAATGAAAACTAGGCTAAAGGATACACTAAACAATCTTTAATCTAGAGTTGCGCTTTTCCCAAATAATCCCTGCCCTGCACCAAAGCCAACAGCTTGTCCGCTTATTAACAGGTTGAAGGTTATAGTCGTGTCTACACCAGGCTTATCGTAAGGAGCTCTTACAGCTAGCTTCAAGAACCAGCAATCTGCCGGAGGTTGATACGTGAAGTCAAAATATTTGTCCTGTAACTTATCAGAGAATTTACCTTTAAGATTGTTGTTTAAAATGAAACTTACGTTTGTTCCAAATCTCCAAACAGAAAAACCAAATAATAGTTTTACTTGGTCAACGTTGGTACTTGTGTCTGTTTTATCGTTGTAGTAACCGATCTCTATATATTTTGATTTTCCTGTGAATCTTATTCTGCTATCTGCGCCCATTTTTTTTGTATATACATTGTAAAAATTAGATAAGAGTAATGTCATCCATTCATAGGTGGCCAGCATGTCAGAATATATATATCCAAAAGGTTTTCCTGTTTTATCTAAAAAATTATAAGACTGATATACTTTCCATTGAAATGGCTGAAGTATTGCAAATTCTTCTTCGCTTATTTCTGCTTTTTTGTTTTTAACGACCCTGGTATTCTCCGATTCTCTTAACCCCAAGAAATCCTGTGTTTTTTCCGTCATAATATCACCGGAATTATTTCTACAGTCTTCACAAACCATTTGGTTTTTTTCGGGATCTGTTTTTGCTATTGGTGAAGCAACAAAGTTCTTTATATATTTTGTAAGCAACCTGTTGTTGATGCCATATGTAATAGTATTTGTTCTTCCTATTTTGTCTATAGAATCAAATCCAGGTGTGTTGGCATCAAAAAAGGGACTTGCAGACTGTTTTACTGTTGGGATAACGTTATAGTCTACAAAAGGTTCTATAACGTGTTTTACTGCTCTATACTGTTTGTCTGTATTTCTTTGATATACAGCGGATATTTCTGAGCTTAATTTTACCTTCATTTCTGCATAGGCCCTATTTGCATATAAATGTTGCGGTAAAATATAATAGTCATATCTTGCGCCGATTTGTGGCGTAAATTTTATTAGCCGATTTGATAGCGGTAGAGATATTCTTGGATAAATATCAAACCGTTGTCCTGTCCTTATAGTGTCACCACTATCAAATATTTGATTTGAATTTGTATCGTCAAAGGGATTGCCCGTTCTATATACATTAAGATATGATGCATCAGCTTCGAACATAAATGCAGATAATTTTGTTTTTGAAAGACTTGCAGTTATTTCTGGTAATCTTTGAAGTTGAGCCCTGTTCTTGTCTAAAGGATTTTTGCTGAGCAAGTTCTCGTAGTAGGAGACATCTGCGTAGGACGCAACACTGTTTGAATGTGTTGTTAATAATAACTTGTTCTCTAATGCAGGTTCTGCTCTTCCTGGTATTTCTTCTGGAAAATCTCTTGGTATGTTCTGGTCGCTGGCATACAGAACTCTCATCTTTGCATATGTTGCCTCGGAGAGTTTAAAATCCTGGTTCATTTTTAGACCATATCGATTTTTTTCATTAAGCTTATTGTTGTTTATGGTTATGTTCGCAAATTTTTTGTCGTTAACATGGAAAAAATACATGTTGGTATACGACTCTTGTGTATATGCAGACCTGAATTCAGCACCCTGTTTAAACCCTCTGTTGTTATAATGTCCAAGAGTAAATGTCATGTCTTGACTTCTGGTCATGGCCCAAAAATAAGATTCATGTATATTGAATCCGTCTGAACCAAAGCCTAAATTCGGTGCTAAAAAACCACTCTGCCTTTCGTCTTTAACCGGTAGAACCAAATAAGGGATATATGTGATCGGTAATCCAAAGGCTTCAACAACGACGTCCTTCATATGGGCATATTCTCCAGATGTAAGATTGATGTCGTTGCCGTACAATCTCCAATCTGGCGGACAATTTACACAACTGGTGTATCGACCTTCTTTCAGTAAAAAATGTTTTTTATCTAACCTTTCTATCTTTGCCCCTTCAAAAATGTCTTTTTTGTTTATTATTTTCCCGTTCTGTATAAAACCTTTTGGAGAGTCCATATTTCCTTGTATTGTCTCTCCGGTTATTTTTAAGTCGTCGCTGGTATAAGAAACGTCTCCTCTTGCTGTAAAGTTCTGAGTTTTAGTGTTTAATTCTACTTTGTTTGCTTTTAATACCGTTTTTCCTTTAACAATGTTTACGTTACCATCTAGGATTATTTTATCTTCTTGTGCTTTTCTTGCATAATTATCGGCGGAGAACCTGGATAACGCTTCTTGAGCATTTACATTAATGGTAATGATTATAGACAAAATAATCCAGAACATTTATTCCACTTCCTTAAGTAGATTATGTAAATGTTCGTAGCTATATATTGAACCCGTGAACAACAATATCCCTTCCTCTTTTAATACGTTGGTAATAGCATCATTAAAGTCATTGCATATTAGAAGTTTACTGTTTTGTCTTTTTAAAAGTAATTTTTCATAGTCATTTTTAGTTAGTTCTCTGCCAGGGACTACAGTTGGTATTAGGAATACCTTTTTGCTTATTTCTTCAAGCATTTCTATCATCTTGCTGTAATCTTTATCTTTCATGAAGCCACAAGCCGTATATATAAAATCTTTTTTGTGTTCAGACTTAATGAATTTAATCGTTTTTTGCATGCCTTGTATATTGTGACTTACGTCAAGATATACCTTTTTACCTTTTATTCTAAGTAACTCTAAACGTCCGGGCCAGACAATGTTGCTTAATGCGTTTGTAATTGATTCTTTTGTTCCCTTTAGTCCCAAAAAATTTAATGCCATAACTGCCAAAGATGAGTTGGCATATTGATGTTCGCCTAATAAGTTTTTTCTTAGCTCGCTGTAAACTGCTTTATCGTTAATTAAAAAGTCAAAGGAGCCGTCTTTATTTGTCGAGTATTTGAAATCTTTGTCTAGCTCTAATATTTTTTTTACGCCGATGTTTTTCGCCTGTTCCTTTAATATGTCGTTGCTGCTTGTTTTACCAATTATGACAGAACAGCTCTTTTTGAATATTCCGGCTTTTTCAATGGCTATTTGTTGAAGTGTTTCTCCTAAATACTCCATGTGATCGTAGTCGAGACTTGTGATAATGCTTATTTCTGGCTCTATTATGTTTGTCGCGTCTAGTTTACCCCCAAGTCCTGTTTCCATTATTGCAAAGTCGACTTTATTATTAATAAAATGGTGTAGCGCCATTAGCGTTGTAAACTCGAAGAAGGTTAATGGGATATTAGCACATTTTGTGAATATAATATCTGCTATTTTTATCATTTCTTCGTCGGTAATTTCTTTTCCATCGATGCTTATCCTTTCATTAAATTTTATAAGATGTGGTGACGTATATAATCCTGTTTTCTTGCCGTTAGCATGCGCTCTTATAAGGCTGCTTAGTGTTACAGCAGTGCTTCCTTTGCCGTTAGTACCGGCGATATGTACAAAGCGAATGCCCGAAAGGTCCAGTTTAAGGGCTTTTATGGCGAGAACCATATTATCAAGCCCCATTTTTATTCCGTGCTTGGATAAAGAGAAGATGCGATCCATTAAGTCGTTAAGAGGAGCTTTCATATTGCTGGAACATCATACTATTTGTCATTGATTTTTCAACTTCAAGTGTTATTTTGTTAGTCATTATGCAGGTTTTACGTGGAATGAGGGATGTGCTCCCTCCAGAGAGCCTTAAATGGCAGCACCTAGAAAGAATAGCCGGGGATATATTCTCGTCCTTTGGTTATACTTTAAGTATTACACCTGTGCTTGAGAGTACGGATCTTTTTTGCAGGTCCATCGGTGATAGCACTGACGTTGTTTCTAAGGAAATGTATACGTTCAAAGATAAAGGCGACGAATCCGTAACACTTCGTCCGGAAGGAACAGCCTCTATAATGAGAGCTTATCTTGCCAGCGGTGATCTGTATGGAAAACTTTTTAAGACATGGTATTGGGGGCCGATGTTCAGATATGAACGTCCTCAAAAAGGAAGGTTTAGACAGTTTTATCAGTTTGGCCTAGAAGCTATTGGTGCAGATTCTCCCTATGTTGATGCCGAACTTATTTTTATGCTCGATTATTTTTATAAAACGATTGGCATTTCTGATGTTCAGGTTCATTTAAATTCAATAGGCTGTGATGTATGTCGGCCTTCTTACAAAGACGCTCTTGTTAAGTTCTTAAAAACGCAGAGCGTTGGACTTTGTGAAGATTGTAAGCGGAGAATAGAGATAAATCCTTTAAGGATACTTGATTGTAAGAACGAGGCGTGTGCTAAATTAATTAAAGGCGCACCTGTAATGAAGGATTTTTTATGTCCTACATGTGTGTCACATAACGAAGTGGTTCTGTCGACGTTAGATAGTCTTGGTGTTAAATATGTTATTAATCATAATTTAGTCCGTGGCCTTGATTATTATTCAAGGACCGTTTTTGAGTTTGTTACAGAAAAAATAGGTGGCAGACAAAACGCTCTTGGTGGCGGTGGACGTTATGATGGTCTTTCTTCTCAACTTGGATCCAAGTCTGTCCCATCCGTTGGTTATGCCGGCGGCGTAGAAAGAACAATAATGATGATGGAAGAATCAGAAAAGAAATTATATACAGATGTTTATATGGCGATATTGGACGGCAACACCATGAGGGCTTATTTGCCGTTGGTATTGGAAGTTAAGAAGCTCTGCGTTGGAAAATCTATTAAGTTTATAGAGGATGACCTTAAGGTGAGAGATGTAAAAAAACATTTGTCACGTGCTGATAAAGCAGGAGCACGTTTTGCTCTTATTGCTGGTGAAACTGAATTAGAGAACAAGACGATTATAATAAAGGATCTTTTAAATAAAACAGAAGATAAGATTTGTGCAGATGCTGTTGAAGTAGCTAGGAGGCTGTTTGAAAAGATTGGTAGATAAAAGAACTCATACCTGCGGGCAACTTCGAGGTATCGACGTAAATAAAAAAGTAAAATTAATGGGCTGGGTTAACTCTTTTAGGAACCATGGTGGACTTATTTTTATAGATGTTCGTGACAGATATGGGATTACACAGCTTACTTTTCATCCTGGTTCTACGGCTCATGACGTCGCAGAAAAATTAAGAAACGAATACGTGATCGCCGTTTCCGGAGAGGTAAACGCTAGGCCAGATGGGCTAAAAAATCCAAATATGCCTACGGGAGAAATAGAAGTTGTCTGTAATGAAGCAGAAATACTCAGTAAATCTAATCCGCTCCCGATACAGTTCGATGAAAGAGCAGAAGCCGGCGAACAGCTTAGATTAAAATACAGATATCTGGATCTTAGACGACCAGAAATGCAAAAGAACTTTATAATTAGGCATAATGTCGCTCAACTTGTAAGGAATTATTTAAGCGAAAAAGATTATTTAGAGATAGAAACACCAATACTGATGAAGACAACACCGGAAGGCGCGAGAGACTTTTTAGTTCCTAGTAGAGTGCAGAAGGGAACATTTTATGCATTACCTCAATCTCCACAGACGATGAAACAGATATTAATGATAAGCGGCTTTGATAAGTATTTTCAACTTGCAAAATGTTTTAGGGATGAAGACCTTAGAGCAGATAGGCAACCGGAGTTCACTCAAATAGATATAGAAACGTCGTTTATGTCTGTTGAAGATCTTTGTGCAGACATGGAAGGGCTGATGGCTCTTATATGGGACAAAATATTGGGAGTTAAATTACAAACTCCATTTGCAATAATGAGCTACGACGACGCAATGGAACATTATGGCTGCGATAAACCGGACCTAAGATTTGAACTTAAACTTAAAAACGTATCTAAGCTTTTTGCTAACTCTGAATTCAGAATATTTAAAGACTCAGTTAATGTCGGCGGAATAGTTAAAGCTGTTGTTGTTGAAAATGCAGACGGCTTTTCTCGCAAGGATATAGATTCTTTTTCAGAAGTTGTAAAACCTTTTGGTTTCCCAGGTGTTGCCTGGTTAAGAATGCAGGCAGATGGAAATTGGCAGGGTAGTATTGCAAAAATGCTTCCTCAGAATGAAAAGGATGCAATAGTCTCTGAATTAAAAATAAAAGCCGGTGATTTAATATTTATGCTTGGTGGTAAATCCGGTCTTGTTAATGCAGGGATGAGCGATGTTAGATTAAAAGTTGGTGAAAAACTTGGTCTAATAAAACCAAATGAATATAAGTTCACTTGGGTAGTTAATTTCCCTCTTTTAATGTTCGTCGAAGAGGAAAACCGCTTTTATGCAATGCACCACCCTTTTACCTCGCCTACAGATGAGGACATAGAAGGCTTCTTAACCGGCGAGAAGAATAAGCTTATGAATGCAAAAGCAAAAGCCTATGACCTTGTTTGCAATGGAATGGAACTTGGTGGAGGTAGTCAGCGAATATACAGAAGCGATGTACAGTCCGCAATGTTCAAGGCGCTTTCTATGAGTACAGAAGAAGCAAAAACTAAGTTTGGTTTTTTCCTTGAAGCATTAAGTTATGGAACACCTCCTCATGGTGGTATTGCATTTGGCCTGGACAGGATTTTGATGATACTAACTGGGGCTACTTCTATAAGAGATGTTATAGCTTTTCCAAAAACGCAAAAAGCGATGGATCTTATGTCTGATTCTCCAAGTCCTGCGGATAAGAACCAGCTTGAAGAACTGGGAATAAAGGTAGAGGCGGAATAAACGTTGACTTTTCTTAAAAGTAATTGACTTTTTATGCAGTTTGACAATATAATTAACCATAGTTGAGCTTCAAACTTTCGATAATGAGGTGCGTATGGGAAAACTTAGGAAGAAATGGTCTCCAAAAAGAGTTATGGAGGAGATAAAAAAACTTGAGAACAAAAGTGCATCCTGGAACCACAAGAATAATTCTTCATTATATAATGCCGCGGTTACTCACTTCGGTTCATGGAAGGCCGCTGTTAGAGCCTGTGGATATGATTATTATCAAATAAAAAAGGTTAGCAATAAAAAATGGTCAGATGCCGATATAGAATTCTTGAAAAAGAACTATCAAAACCTTTCTACCGACGATATTGCCAAAATCCTTGGCAGAAGTAAAAATAGTATTAATACATACAGACATCGCTGGGGCTTAAAACTCAATCTTGACCGTTTTTCTGAAGAGGAAAAAGAGTACATATTGAAGAGCTTTAAAAAAATGAGTGATAAAGAAATAGCGGATAAGCTTGGTGAGAACTCTAATGCTGTTTACTATTTTAGACTAAAAGAGGGTCTAAAGAAGAGTGGACACTGGGACGAAGCAAAAGTTATATATGAAATAAAAGAGCTTTTTGAAACAGGTAAACTAAGGAATATAAGTGCAAGTGAGCCTATATATGCTGCTGCAAGACGTTGTTTTGGATCTTGGAAGAAAGCTGTAGAAGCAGCTAGTCTTGAATATGGGAAAATAATAAAGAAAGGCAGACGTAAAGCTTCAGAGAACGTTTAACTTATAAAGAACTATTAATAGTAATAGCTCATTCCTAAACCACTTAAAAGGTCTACATATACAGGCCAGCTTGGCTCACTTACGCTGTCATATAGAATAGCAGAAATGCAAAAAGCATATCTATAACCAGGGACGAATTTATTTAGGGTTGTCATACCGCCACCATAATAAACAAAAATTTGTGCAAGGCTTGTTAAAGGGCTTGCCTGTACAGTAGAGGTGTCAGTTACATATAGTGTTGCTGTTGCGATAGGGTTATCACAATAGTAATCTTCCCCTTTTGCAGCAAATATTTTTACTCCTTGAGCGCCAGTTTCGGTTACATTCCAGTCGAGTCTAACTTCGTATAAAGAGTAAACTGATGTGCTCATTCCAGTTTCACTTGAGTAAAAGCCTGCAGCACTTCCATTTCCGCTGAGGGAAGAAATTGTTGGCGCATATGGTCTTTGAACACCACATGAGGACATTAATATTGAAACAATAAAAAGTAGTACTAGTTTTTTCATAAACACCCTCTTAAAGAACATAATTTGGGTATAATACCCACTGATATGCAAGCAAGTTCTATACCAGATGACAAATCCCTTTTATAACAGATAGTTATGCGGTGAGGTCCTTAGGATCGCCTGTATATATAATGAACAATTGTCAATTCCAGGTCCTATTATTGTCATTATTCGTTACTACTCTAAGCCTATTCGCGATATTTTTTCTTTGCCAGGTTTTAAACCTTAGATAGATAAATCCTGTTAAAAGTCCTCCGAGATGGGCCAAGTGACTTATTGATGAGTTTTCTTGAGACAACAAAGAAACTAATTCTATTGCTCCCATAATTAGTACTAGCTTATTTGCTTTTACAGGGATGAGACCAAATACATATAAAACTCTATTTTTGAATATTATTCCATAGGCCAGTAGTAATCCAAAAATTGCGCCACTTGATCCGATTGTCGGTATTGTGAAAGAGGGGGTGTTAAGAAAAGATAAAAGTACTACTGCAATACCAGCGCCTAAGCCACATATAAAATAGTATTTAAGGAAGAATCTGTTTCCCCATATAATGTAAAGTTCTGTACCTAGCATCCACAACATTAACATGTTGAACAAAAGATGAAAAACGGAGCCATGCATAAACATATAAGTAATAAATTGCCACACGTAATATTTTTTTAATACAAGATAGGGTACGACGCCGAACAGCATCGATAAATTGATCCCGAATGCTAAAAAGACTAAAGATAAAAGGTATAATGCAACATTTATGTAGATTAGTATTTTTATTGTTTTCGGAGTTTTTGGAATTGAATAAGTCGGTTGCACAGGTGTCTTAAGTAACATATATTTTTTACAAATGCGAACAGATTTTATACAGTTGCCCAACATATTGATATTTAAGCCTTATTTAGCCTGTTTCTGATTTATGGTCAAAAAACAACAAAAGTTTATACAGTTTTGCCTTTTATGGAGTTGCGCTTGACATGCAATAAAATCAATAAGTTAATGTGGTTAGCCATGTGGCATAACTATTGCAATATTATCTTATCGAAAGCGTTATTAAAAACAGGGAGTATCTCTTATGAGCGAAAAACGAAGACACGAAAGAATAGTTCCTACGCAGAGCGTTCTTGTTAAAGAAGATACTGGCGAGATAATTAATTATTATCACGTTAAGGATATTAGCTTGGGTGGAATGTATCTACTTAAAAAAATAAGTTCCAAAGAAGAAAATACATCTAGTTTTACATTTTTACTACCTGAACTTGCGGGTCACTGCGTTCAGGGAGAAGTCTATCAAACAAGATTAGACGATAATGGTGTTTATGGAACGGCTGTTAGATTTACAGAGCCAAATACAGCTAATAAAATAGTCGACGCCATAAAGAAACTTTAATCCGCACAATACGTTTTTCTTACAGTTCTTTCATCTTTTCTAAAGCATTCTTGCTTTTTTGTATCCATTCATTCTTTGTTTTATATTTAAGAGCTAACGCGATATTATTATTGTGAGCTATTTTTGCTTTTTCCAATAGTGGTTGTAGTGATGTTTTAAGTTCTTCTGAATATTCTTTCTCTAATTTTTTATCCTTTATTTTTTGTGGTATTCCTGTGTTCAAAAAAACTTTATATGCATCCTGGTATAAATCTCCTATCATAAATAATCCTTTTGATGCCGTTTTTACATCGCCCAATTGGACCATTTGTAAATAAGCCTCCTGCGCCTTTAAATAATAATATGCCTTTAAATTAACCTGATTTTTTAACGAATTAAAAAAAGATTGATTAGCTTCGTCATCGTTATTAGGGATCGTTACTATTTGTCCCATTGCTTTGTATGCAGTAGCGAGATCATCTAGTGCCCACAATCCGAGGGCGGTTATTTTTTCTTTTGTATATGCTTTATTTGTAGCATCTGTTAACAGGAGTTCTTGTTTTTCCGAGAATACTTTAACAGCAGTTTCAAGATAGGGTATGCCATCTTTGTAGGATAAGAGTGATACATATGCACTACCTGTTCTTACTCTAAATTCAAATTCTTCTACCAACGAAAGAGAGCCACTTTGATCTTTCCAATTCTTTAATCCAGAAAGAACACAATCCCATTTTTTTAACTCATGGCAGCAGGCGCTGATCCTATAATATTTGTCTTTATCATTTTTTTGGATGCTATTATAAAGGTCCAGTGCTTTTGAATATTTTTTCATTCTTTCAAGGCTTAGCGCTGCATTATATGTAGACATGTTTTTTTCTTCTACAGGGATGCCTTCTGTTTTGGATACTTTTAAAAATTTATTGTAGGCTTTTTCAAATCGACTACTCGTGAAGTAATCCATTCCGGCATAAAAATCTTTGGAAGCCTGCTCCTGGTTTTTAGGTGAAAAAGTCCTTGGAGTTACAGCTTTTTCTGGCTGCGCGGCTGCTAAAACCATGCAGAAAGTAATAGAACAATAGATTAATACGAACTTTGACATGCAGATAAATTGTAATACACTCTATGTGGTTTTGCTAAATAAAAAGTAGAGGAGGAAAGAATATGTATAAAAAGGTCTTAATACTTATTATCTCGATTTTCGTTCTCGCTTCTTGCTCTGGAGGCAGAGCATTCACAAAAGGAGAATATACAGATCCTGATAGGGTAATCTTGTTAGATGACAGATACAATGAATCAGATATGAAAATAATGGCAGATGCCCTTGTTGATTCATTAATGAAACATCCTGTGATTACAGAAGCAAAAAAGCCTCCGGTATTCCAAGTGGAAAAAGTTGTTAATGCAACAAGTGAACATATAGATATGCAGTCGCTTACAGACAAAATAAGAACAGCATTAATAAAAAGTGGCAAAGTTCAATTTCACGATAAAGGCGAAAGGGAAACCCTTTCAGAAGAATATGAATATCAGAACAAGAGTGGAAATGTTAGTAAGGAAACAGCGAAAGAAAAGGGACATCAAATTGGTTCTGACTACATAATTGGCGGAGATTTTTCGTCGAATATTCAAGAGCTTGGTGCAAAAAAAGTTATCTATTACAAGCTTACTCTTAAAGTGACAGATATAAAGACAGGAATAATAACCTGGACCGATGAAAAGGAAATAAAGAAGCTGTTCAAGAAACGCTCTTATGCAATGTAAAAAAACGACATCTTTTGTCGTCTATATTTTTGTATTATTAGTTTTGTCGTCTTGCTCTAGTTATATGACGCAGCAGGATAGCTTTTTTTCTAAGTTCAATCGTGGCCAGTTCAAAGATGCCGCAGAAATGATAAAGGGTAAGTCAGAGCAGGAAGGTAAAGACCAGATATTGTACCTCTTAGATAGAGGGTCTGCTCTTTTTGAAGCCCAAGATTATAAAGGAGCAATAGATGTTTTTACTAAAGCAGAAAGGCTTACAGAAATAAAGGACTATACCAGTATAAATGAAGAGGTCGTTTCGGTCATTACAACGGACAATTTTAAAAAATATATACCGCTTGATTATGAACAAATAATGTTGAGCACGTATCTTGCTCTTTCTTATTATATGATTGGCGACTACGAAGGGGCACTTGTTGAATGTAGAAGAATAAACAACCTTGTATATAAGTTAAAAACGAAAGGGATGAACGCATTTGAGGAATTACCTATCGCCTGGTACATTTCTGCTACCATATATGAAAAACAACAAAAATTTGATGATGCATTCATAGATTACAAGAAAGTCTTAGAACTTAAACCGGATTTTAATCAGGCAATTTTTGATACATATAGAACAGCAAGATTATCTGGAAATATTCAGGCTGCGGATGAACTGAACACAAAGTACTCTAACTTTGATCTAAGGACTTATTTTAAGGGTATAAAAAACAAAAAATATGGAGCTATAGTCGTTGTTTATTTTGACGGACAAATACCTATAAAACGTCAACGTCGTGGTAACCAGATGCTCCCTGAATTTTATACAAGGACATTTAACAAATCGTTTTTAACGATAAAAAATACTAATGGTTCTGATATTGCAAAAACCTCTGAAATTTTGGACCTTGAGTACATCGCCAGAAAAAATCTTGATGAAAGAGTTGGGAGAATTATAGCAAAAAGGTTGCTCGGTGTTGGAACACAAGTTGCCATAGGTTACGGTGTCGCTAAAGCCACTAAAAGTGATGCTCTTGGAATACTTGCCGGATTGTTGGTGAATGCCGCTGCAACCCCTGATTTAAGAAGTTGGTCTACTTTGCCAAGAAGTTTCCAGTCAACGAGATTTTATTTGCCGACGGGTTTACATAAGCTTACCTTTTCCTTTGATCGTCTAAAGCCCATTGAGCGTGATGTTGACGTTAAGGCAGGGGATACCCAGATATTAATGTATCGTTCCTTATAGATAACCTTATTAAAGAATGGCACTGGTAGCACCATGCCTACTGTCTTAGACCGAGGTATTGTTCTTGTATTTTGTCCTTCTATATGAAGCCATTGTATTTTTTTGTTTTGCTAGCTGCTTGTATTGGTTACGCTTTATTTTTTGGTGATTTTGAAAAAGAAAATAAAGTCGGAGTTTCTATTTGCTCCAAAGATCTTTTTAACGACGTTGGTGCGTATCATACAAAATATCCTTCTGTGTATTCCAAATTACTTATTGGTTGTAGATTAAAGAAGCCTAACCCAGAGGATAAAAAAGCATTAGACCTTTTTTATAGAACAGGTACAGGGCATCTTTTAAGTATCGCCGGCTTGCATCTAGGAGGAATATCGCTAATTGTATATTTCTTGTTTAATTTTATGTTTTATTGCTGGTCATGGAGGAAAAAGAAGACTTATTTACCCTTCTGCAAGATATCTTTGGTCTTAAGCGTTATATTTGTTGTTTCATACGTTTCCATGATCGGAATAGAATTGCCAAGAGCGAGAGCCCTTTTAATGATATTGTTGTCTCTGGCATCTTTTATATTTGTGATATTAAGAAATAAATTCGTTGTGTTGGCACTCGCTGCTAGCATTGTTCTTATGGTAGCACCAGAGGCAATTTATTCTTATTCTTTTTATTATTCTTTTATGTGCGTGTTTGGGATTTTTTTGTCGCCCTGTAAAAAGAACATTAATATATGCATTATTATTTTTGTTTTTATATTGCCGTTAAATCTTCATAGCTCAGGGACTTTGGATATAAGTTCAATAATATCTAATTTTGTTACAATACCGTTTTTTGTTTTTTTATACTTTCCCCTACAGCTTTGCTTTTTTGGTTTATTTGTTTTGGGTTATCACAGCATTGTTGTTTTGATGGACTACATTACAGCTCCTCTGTTAAAAATGCTCTATTTCTGTGATGCGTTTGGTCAACATATAAGATTTAGAACATTGCCCTTAAGTACGGTAGAAGTTTTTGTTTTGTATGCCTTGCTCTTTATTACGATGTTTATCCTTTTTTGCAGACGTAAGCTGAACAAAAAGAGAGTTGTTCTTGTTTATGTCTCTTTATTTATAATTACAACTTTCTTTGGGATATATTTTTATTTTAAGTACGTTACGCCAGGAAACATCGTTACTGTATTTGATATATCTAAACCAAAAAAATACAACGGTAGCGGGGATCTTGTTTTTATAAGGAATGGGAGATTCAATATCTTACTTGATACGGGGTATGGGGACTACAGTGTAAAAAAAGCGCTCCTGGAAATACAGCGTCTAAAAATATCTACAATAGATTACTTGATCCTTTCTCATTCTGATATTGATCATGTCGGAGGACTCGAGTATCTTCTTCGTCAATCCGGACTTGATGTAAAAAAGATACTTGTTTCCCCCAATATGTATTTAAACAAAAACAACTTGTCGTTTACACGAAATGTCTACGAAGTGTGTGATGGCAGCGAGATAGTATTGGATCATCAAAGCGAGATCCGTTTTATATCACCAACATGCGCAGAAAGAAAAAAAGGCAGCAATACCTCTACATTAGTTTTTCTACTTAAGACCTCTGGGCACGATCTTTTGTTTGCTTCTGATATTCCTGCAAAGAAACTTAAAAATATTCTTTATGAAAAGGAATATTTAAACCTCACAAATACACTTGTTCAACTTCCCCATCATTGCAGTTTAAGGGAATATCCACATGGCCTTTTTGAATATTCAAAACCTTTATTAGGTTTTTGTACAAGGCACGTAACTTTACTAAAAAGCGGTGTAGACCCCAATGATTATGAGTTTCCTGTGTTTATGACCGGCAGATGTGGTAGCCTTGATATCAATTTGCGCAAAAACAAAATTAAAATTTCTTCACAAAGATGTTCTAAAGTATATAATTTCATTTAAGGGAAATCGGATAAAGGGAATCGGAAAGCATCTTGGGGGGATTTAATGGCTGTCACTCGTGTGGAGCACTCTGTCGAAACAAAGACGGAGAGCGGGGTTCTTAATCTAAATAATTTCAAAACGAAAAAACTCTTTTCAAAGGTAAGAACGCTTGGGTTTGGTTTGTTATCCAGCGGCGTTGCTAACTCTGTAGTTAAATCGCCTTTAACCCTTATAGATGCCCCAAAGGGAACTATAGAGTTAAAGGACCCTGTTCTTTTGCTTGCTCTTGATATAATAGGCCAGGCAAAGGGTGTTTTGTATATTAGTTTTAACTCTCCGAGAGAAGAGATCTTGGCAAAAATGGTAATGGCCCTTAGTGGTGTTAACGAGAATATGATCAAGAAAGGCGCTTTTGTTGGAGAAGCACAGGCGGCTTTTGAAAAAGCATGCTCAATAATATATAACTCTAATTTTCATGTCGCAGAAGGGAATATCTCTAGTAATTTTTGGATAAATGTTCATGATCTTAAAGAGAAGAAGTTGATAGATGTTGTTCTTATAGATGATCTACAGTCTTTAAGTTTCAATGTAGCAAAATCTTCTGATAATGGTTTTCAGGATGTGTTGGAACATTTTAACGAGATGGCGCAGAACATAGGTGTGCCGGTTGTTCTTGTTTCAAGAACGCCTATTAAAAATGCTTAAAGCCTTTTTGTGGGTCAAGTAATACCGACTTATTTTTATGTTTGATATAGACCTGTGCTTTTTTACTTTTACCAGTAACTTTTCCAATTTCTATAAGACCTTGTGTCGTAGAAAGTTTTGTTTTCGCTCCTGTTAATAAAAGTTCGTAATCTTCTCCGCCATATAAAACAAAAATTTTTGGATCAAGCTTTTGCTCTTTGCAAAAAATTTTAAGTATTGGGTGAATAGGGATCTTTGTAATTTCTATGTTAACTTTGCTCTGAAAAGCAATATGGTATAACTCGCTTGCTAATCCGTCGCTGATGTCTATCATTGCGGTTGCTTGTTTCGCTAGAGCCTGTCCTTGTTTTATTCTAGCGGTTGGTTTTTTATGCTTTTTCTTTAATGTTTTAGATCCTTTAAGATTTTTCTTTAACGCATAAAGACCAGCAGCACTGAGTCCTGTATATCCTGTTATATAGACGGTGTCGCCTGGTCTAGCGCCATGTCTATAGGTGGGGTCGTTACATATACCTAAAACAGTTATGCTGATAGAAAGTATTTTTGAATATGTCGTATCTCCTCCGACAATAAGAACCTTATGTCTATTGACCGACTTTTTGATTCCATCTGTGAGTCCAGATATGATTTTATTGTTGGGAACGGCTAGGGAAATTGTTATATAAAGAGGCTTGCCTCCCATAGCAGCTATGTCGGAGATCGCTGCCTCTGAACATCTTTCTCCTATTTCTTTAAGGCTGAAAGACTTTGTGTCGAAGTGAACTTTGTCAGAAAAAGTGTCCACAGAAACAAGAAGGTTTTCCCCTCCAAACTCAAGCACAGCACAGTCGTCACCGATGTTATGGGTTGGCAGTTTTTTGATTATTTTATTAATGCAATCAAACTCTTTTCCTAGTATATTGGGCTGGATCGACTTCATGGTCTAAAATTACAGTTTATTTTTGGGAGTGTAAAGTGGAGCTTGAGTTTAGTAATAGAGTAAATTCTATAAAAGAGTTAATATTCAGACGTCTTGATGCATTAAGAACTGGTGATCCAGAGCTAATAGACCTGAGCAGAGGCTTGCCTTTAGGTCTTCCTCCAAGAGAAGTTCTGTACGAATTGAACTTAAGATTAAAATATCCGGAAAACCACATCTACACGGTTGAAAAAGGGTTAAAAGAGTTAAGACACGAAGTTGCATATTTCTATAAGGACGTTTACGACGTAGATCTTGATCCAGAAACAGAAGTTCAGATACTTATGGGTGGTAAAGACGGTCTTGCTGCGATTGCACAGGCATGTGTAAATCCAGGGGAATCTATCATTGTTCCTGACCCATCATTCCCTGCATATGTTAACTGTGTCCTTCTTGCTGGTGGTGTTCCTACGATGCTGCCTTTAAATAGAGAAACAAAATATGTTCCGACTAATGCTGATATGGACGCTGCTCTAAAGAAAGGCAAAACAAAATTAATGTATATAAATTATCCGCACAACCCTACAGGTGCGTCTTGTACGCTGGATGATTTTAAGCGTTTTGTTGATTTTTCAGAGAGCAACAATGTTATTGGTTGTTATGACTCTGTTTACAGAGAAATATCTTTTGTTAAACATCCAACTCTTTTGCAAGTAAAAGGCGCAAAGAATTCTTGTGTAGAGATCGGTTCATTATCTAAGACCTTTGATATGGTTGGTTGGAGAACGGCGTATATGGTCGGGAATAAAGATGTCATTGCGCAGGTAAGAAAGGTAAAATCAGCATGGGATGTCGGACAGTTCGTTCCTATTCAGTATTCTGCTGCTCTTGCATTAAAAATGACTTCCTATATAGAGGAAGTCGCAAAAAGATATTCAGATAAAATGACCAAGAGTCTCGCAATACTAAAAGAGCGTGGGTATGATTACTACGAGCCTACTGCTGGATTTTTTATTTGGATAAAATTACCAAAAGGGTTTTCTTCTTCTGAACAATATATGAATAAAATATGGGAAGAAAAAAAGCTTCTGTTAATGCCTGGCGTTGGTTTTGGCCAGAACGGAGAAGGCTATTTTAGAGTCTCTACAACGTCACCGATAGAAAAAATACAGGCAGGACTTAAAAGATTAGATAAGGTGAATTAGTCAATGGGGATTATCGTTCTTAAATTCGGCGGCAAAACAATATCCGATGTAGAAAAGTTAAAACTTGCTGGTCGGAGAGTACAGGACTGTCTTGATAATGGCAAACAAGTTGTCGTCGTTGTTTCTGCAATGGGTGATGAAACAGATAAACTTATAGAACTTGCTGCGAATATTGATGGCTGCGGATATAAAAGAGAATTAGATCATTTGCTTTTTACTGGCGAAGTGAAATCAGCGGCATTACTGACGATGGTGTTGATGGGAATGGATATAAAGGCAAAATCCATGAATTTTGCTAACATTGGTATAAAAACGGATTCAGAACATTTTAACGCTAAAGTTAAAAATGTGGATGTAACCAATATAAAGAAGCTTTTAAACCAGGGCCTTGTTCCTGTTATACCAGGTTATCAAGGGATGAATAGCGAAGGAGAAGTTACTACTCTTGGTAGAGGTGGTTCGGATATAACAGCAGTAGTCGTTGCCTCTGAACTTAAAGCAGAACAGTGTGTGCTTTTTAAAGATGTTGGTGCTGTTTTTTATGATGACCCAAAAGTTAACGAAAATGTAAAGAAGTTCGATAAACTTACGTATCAGGAACTTTATGAAATAGTCGATAAAGGATGTAAGGTCGTTTGTAAGGATTCAATTGCGATAGCAAGAATGAACAATCTTGTAATCTCAATTGCGAATCCTGAAACATTTAAGGTTGGAACGGTAATCGGTCAGTAGCAGGAGTAAGAGGGGCAAGATATGAAGTTAAAAGAAGTAATGAACCAAATTGAACTTGTTTGGTCATCTAATATTTTAGATGTAGACATAACGGGCGTCGAGTATGATTCACGACTTGTCCAAAAAGGGATGCTGTTCTTTGCCGTTAAGGGAGAACAGGATAATGGGAATCTTTTTATAGAAGAAGCATTGGATAAAGGAGCGGTTTGTGTAGTTGTGTCTGACGTTTATTACGATGCTGCAAAAAGCAATGCTAATGAAGAATATAAGAAAAGTTTCAATAGAATAATAAAAGAAAAAGTTCCAGTTCTCGTAGTAAAAGATGTTATGGCTTCGGTCTCAAGAGTTTCAGCATACTTTTATGAATATCCCTCCAGGTCCTTGAACGTTATCGGTGTTACTGGTACTAATGGCAAAACATCTACTGTTTTTTTGCTAGAAGCAATTTTGAAAGCCGCAGGCTATAGTCCTGGTGTTATTGGCACGATACTTTATCGATATGCAGGGAAAGAGATAAGAGAAATAGAATATACTACACCAAAGTCTTTATATATTCAGAGAACGCTCAAAGATATGGTAAACAAAAAAGTAAGTCATGTTGCGATGGAAGTTTCTTCTCATGGGATTGCTTTAGACAGGGTCAGCGATATAGATTTTGATGCTGCGATATTCACCCATTTGACCAGGGACCACATGGAATTTCATAAGGATATGGAAGATTATTTTTCTACAAAAAAAAGATTATTTACGGAAATATTGAATAAAAGTACTAAGAAAAATAAAGTCGCAGTAATAAACATAGACTGCCCTTATGGTGCACAACTTGTTGAATTCGTAAAATTAGTTAGTGGCGTAAAATTGTATACTTACGGTTTTATAAGTACTGCGGATCTGTATGTTGATGAACATGAATTTACAAATCATGGTTCTACTTTTAGTGTAGTAGATGGTGATAAAAGATACAAATTCGAACTTTCTTTGGTTGGTAAACATAATATATATAATGCTCTTTCTGCAATAGTGTTAGCCATCAAGTTCTATGGAATAAAGTATGAGACTGTAAGGAATGTCTTAGCTGGTGAAATAGTTATTCCCGGAAGGTTGGAAAGAGTAGAAAAGGGGTACAATGTTTTTGTGGACTATGCCCATACTGATGATGCGTTAATGAATGTTCTTTCCTCTCTTAGGAATATTTTCCCAGACAAAAAAATAATCACAGTATTTGGTTGTGGTGGTGATAGAGATAAAGGGAAGCGTCCAAAAATGGGAAAAGTGGTTTCTGATCTTAGTGATTATGCAATTGTTACTTCTGATAATCCTAGACATGAAGATCCTCTAAAAATAATTGAAAGTATTCTTGCCGGAATGAGACCTAATATTTATGAAGTTATTCCAGATAGACATGATGCTATAAAAAAAGCCGTACAGATGATGGACAGAAATAAGGATGTTCTTCTTATTGCAGGCAAGGGGCATGAGACCTATCAACTTGTAAATGGTGTAAAACACGATTTTGATGACAGATCGGTAGCAAGACTTTTTATACATAAATAGTGTATAGTGAGTTATAATTGCTAAATAACGGAGGAAATTCATATGTCTGATGTTGAAAATGTTCTTAAAGAAGTGAATGATGTGCTTAGGGCATATAACTATCTTGATCAGGAAGACGAAGACATAGAACTTAATGAGCTTCCTTCTTTGGTAAGTCATATCCTTTTGTTAAGAGTTTTTACGCAAGAGGCTGTTAAGTTTGGGATCCCTTATGAACAAATAGAGGATTTTTGTGATTTCTCTGTTGATTATTTATCTCAAAGACAAGATGCAGGGGATGATGTTAGTAGCGTTGATATAGAAGAAATAGTTGATTCGTTTAGGTCAAAAGGACTAAAACATTAAGGAGCTGACATTATGGCTATTGGCGGGAACGCTCTTGGCAATAAAAGGGTTTTTGAAGCAACGATCGCGAACTTTCTGTCGCCAGTCAGAGAGTTTTTGGATGATACTACCGTAACAGAAATTTTAATAAACGGTTATAAAAATATCTTTATAGAACGAAAGGGTAAACTTGTAAAAACAGATGCAAAATTTGACGATGAGGGTTCTCTGCAAGCAGCAGCAAGAAACATTGCTCAGTTCGTTGGTAGGCCGTTAGACGATGAAAATCCAACGCTGGATGCAAGGCTTCCAGACGGATCCAGAGTTCACGTTGTTCTTCCTCCTGCAGCAAGAAATGGCACAACTGTTGCGATAAGAAAATTTTTTAAAGTCACTCTTACATTAAAGGACCTTATTAATTTCGGATCAGTTTCCATAGACGGTGCAAGGTTTATAGATGTTTGTGTCTTTTTGGCAAAGAACATAATCGTTTCCGGCGGAACTGGATCTGGTAAAACGACACTATTGTCTTGTGTTGCTTCAAGAGTTCCTAAATCACAGAGAGTAATGGTAATAGAAGATTCTTCTGAACTTCAAATAAATAATCCTCACGTTGTGAGTTTTGAAACTCAAGCGGCGAATGAATACGGTAAAGGTGCTTTAACCATAAGAGATCTTTTAAGATCTGCTCTTAGGTTAAGACCGGATAGAATAATCGTCGGAGAAGTTAGAGGAGCAGAAGCATTGGACCTTATTTCCGCAATGAATACTGGTCATGCAGGTAGTATGGGAACAGTTCACGCGAATACTCCGATGGAAACTCTTGTCAGGCTTGAAACTCTTGCCATGATGACAGAAACGGAAGTTCCGGCAGCTGCAATTAGAGCGCAGGTTGGCTCTGCTATAAATATAGTAATAGCTACAGCAAGACTTTATGATGGCAGCAGAAAGATAATGGAAATAAGCGAAGTTCTTGGCGTTGATGATCATGGTAGATATATGACCAAAGATATTTTTAGATTTGTTCAAAAAGGTCGATCTACGGACGGAACAATAATAGGAGAGATGCAGCCAACAGGTTACATCCCAACTTTTTACGAAGAAATAGAAAGGAACAATATTCCTTTCCCAAAAAGTAAATTTGATCCGAATGCTAGCCCAGAGAAATAGTTTTAATCATTTCATTATGTATAAGTCCATTAGATGCGACAATCTCTTTGTCATATATAGAGAATGCTTTACCGCTGTAATTGGATAATTTACCACCAGCTTCCAATACAAATAACGAGCCTGCGGCAACATCCCAGGGGCTAAGGGTTTTTTCATAATCTCCATCATATATCCCTGCAGCAACGTAGCAAACATTCAACGCTGCTGCGCCAAAACGTCTTATGCCATGGCTTTTGCTAGAAAAACGGTAAAAGATATCTAATGCTTCTTTTAGTTTTTCTTGTCTCATATACGCAAAACCGGTGCCTAACATTGATTTAGATAATTTTTTTGTTTTAGAAACATGCAACCTCTCTTTATTTCTGAATGCGCCACCACCCTTTGAACCATAAAAAAACTCTTTATTTACGGGATTATATACGGCTCCAGCGACAATTTTACTATCAAGTTCTAACGCTATTGCTATGTTGAAGTGAGGAATATGATGGAAAAAATTAGCCGTTCCATCTAAAGGATCTATTATCCATTTGTCTTTTCCCGTATAGATGTTTCCTTTTTCTTCTCCCAATATGCCAAATTTTGGAGTCTTTTTTCTTAAAAAATCTCCTACTACCTGTTCTGACTCTTTATCAGCTTCTGTTACAAAGCCAGCCCCTCTTTTAATGTCGTATTTTGATATTTTTTTGAAGTGTTTTAAAAGTATTTTTCCGCCAAGCTCTGCTGCCTGGATTGCTAACTTTTCATATTGTTCAAACTGTTTCATCAGGGGTTACCTTTTTTATTTTATGAATATCAAAGGTGTTTATTTTTGTTTCCAGTTTTATAGAGAATCCTGCCTCTTTTAATCCGTCTTCTAGTTTTGGGTTTATTTTATTATCGCTCAACAGAATAATAGTTTCCGGATCAATTTTTATTATGTTCTTTATATCTTCGGCGTTCAACAGAGACGAATCTGCAAGCAATAATCCTATTTTATGTTTTCTTCCAGGAGGAGTGTATCTATAATTATCAAAGTCCTTGAAAAATTTTTCTATGTTTTCGTTCATAGTCAAACAATTATTAACTTTATTCATTCTTAGATTATCTTTTGCTTCTACGGAGCTGTATTTTTGTATATCGATACAGTAAAGCCTGTTATACAGATGTGCAATGTGCAATGGTATTAACCCGGAATGAGTCCCAATTATTATTGCATTCCTGGTTTTTCCTTTTGGAGCAAAATCTCTGATCTTTCTATATAATGCGACCTGTCCTTTGTCTTTTATTGGAGACATTGGAGTTGTTAAGAAATCATAACCGTTTACGTTGTCCTTTATACTAACATCTCCGCCTACATGGTTATACTTTCCTTTGAACTCTGTATATATAGAGCCTATATCGGCGTTTCGTTCCATTATTAATTCAGCAGCTTTTTTGAATTTAATATATTGGTCTCTTATTAGATGAATGATTAGAAGACTTCTCGCATCTATGGCTGGTACCATAGAGAGTTCTTGTATTTGCTTCTTAAAATCATCAGGAAGTATTTTGATTATTTTTTCGTAATTCATTATTCCAACACCGGAGTTATAAAATTTATTTTTGGCCCTTTTTTAACCTCGACCCTTGCTTTTGGATTCTTGAGTTTTACTATTTCTCCGTCGACGCTGTATCCGCCATCAACATGTAGCGTTAGAACGTTTGCTCTGCTTACTAATCTTTTTGCTTTCCATTCTTCATCATCCGTTGGTTTAAAGAACTTTACAAGGTTATAATTCTTTCTCATCGGTTCTCCATCTATCATAAAGAAAAAGCGGTCGTCATCTTTTAACTTTTTTAGCGCAAATGGAGAAAACCCGAGCACAAGATTATCTAATGCAGATGCAAGGGTTATAAGATATGGAAATTCAAACTCTCTGCCATCTATTACCATTTTAGATGGTGTATATGTATAGATGGACCTTGCCTGCTGGTCCTTTGTAAGCCATGCAGCCATAGAGGAGAAAATTGCTTTAGCCGCGCTCCTTTTTCCTCCCTCTGGATAAGAATAATAAAGGTTTAAAAGTTTGTATCCACATCCTGCTATAAATACAAACCCATATCGTGGTTTCTCATTCTCCTCTGAGCTTATTTCCAAAATATGTTTTGATGTTACATTCGGTCTTTTATTCCGTTCCATCGCCATGTTAAACCAACGAACAGCCTTATATGGAGATATGTCCAATCCAAGGTTTTTTGATAACATATTCATCGTGCCGCTTTTTAAAGGGATGATATACGGACTGTAGTCCCTGTAATTATATATAAGTGTGCTTATTAGTTTTTGATGAGTACCGTCTCCACCATTAGAGAAGATTACTGATATTTTTTTCTCTCTGAATTCTCCTACTGTCTCTTTTAATTCTTCAAGGCTGGTCGTATCCCTTAGTAAACATTTGGAGCTTCCGCCAAGGATATTGTAAAGACTCTCTGAGCTGACCAGAGTTCTTCTGTTCTTTTTTGCGTTGTTGTTTGATATCAAACCAACGGGGTAATTTATATCCATAACAGTTTTTTGTTTATCATGTTAAAATGAAATGAACAAATTATTTAAAAAATGCAGTGGAGGCGTATTATGAAAGTCGCTGTGGTGCAATATGATATCGCTTGGGAGAATCCAACACTAAATAAACCTAGAATAATTAATCTTCTTAGGCCCCTCGAAGAGGGGGCGGTAGATTGGCTTATCTTTCCAGAAGCGGCCTTGACCGGTTTTTCTATGGATGTGAGCAAAACAGAGGTCGTAGACGGTGATATTACTTTTTTTAAAGAGATTGCAGAAAAAAAGAAATGTTATGTTACCTTTGGTGTTTTTAAGGATCGCAAAAATTGCCTTTTTACCTTTTCACCATCGGGAAAGATTCTTGGTGAATATGCCAAAATGCATCTTTTTAGTTACGCAGGAGAACATGCTATATATAAACCAGGTTTAGGACAGCGACCATTAGAAATATCTGATTTTAAGATAATGCCGTCAATTTGTTATGACCTTAGGTTCTCTTATTTATATTGGGATAAGGCTGCTGATACCGACGTATTTTTAGTATGTGCTAACTGGCCTGAAGCAAGAAGAGAACACTGGGTTACTCTTTTAAAGGCTAGGGCTATAGAAAACCAATGTTTTGTCATCGGCGTTAACAGGATCGGCAAGGATCCAAAGGTAAGTTATTCCGGAGATTCAATGATAATTGACCCATTCGGAAGAATAATCCTTGATTGTGGTAATAAGGAAGGCGTGTTCAAAGCCGAGCTGGAAAAGGCTTTGATAGTTAATGTAAGGGAAACATATCCTTTTATTAATGACCGTATTAAAAAATCTTGAAAAAAAATCCAATAGAGTATAAAAGCACTATGTTCTGCTTCTAGTGTGGGGGTGTAGCTCAATTTGGCAGAGCATCTGATTTGCACTCAGAAGGTCAGGGGTTCGACTCCCCTCACCTCCACCATATTACTTCTGCGTCAAAGTGATTAGTTTAAGTTATTAGTAAAACTGATCATTAAAATCTTAAACTTTAACTTAAACTACTTTTTGTCAGGTTTATGACACTGTTTTTGTTAATTTTATTGGGATTTTTATGCTCTAGGGGTATCATGGCGGCTAGTTTGACTTTGAAGGTGTTTTATGCTAGCATGCGCCGACCCAAGATAAATCAATATATTTAAGGATTTAGGTAAATGAAGCGCAATACTAAAAAGGTTAAAGTTCATGCTAAGCCTAAAGCGAAAGTGAAGGCAAAACCGAAAGCGAAGGTTAAGGCAAAAATAATCGCTAAAGTTAAAAAAATAGCCAAAAAAGTTGTAGGCAAAAAAACTCACCTGCCTGTTAAAAAAGTTGTTCCTATTAAAAAAACAGTTTCAGCAAAAGTACCTCTTCCTGTAAAGAAAGTAGTAGTAGAAATAAAGGAAATAAAAAAAATACAAGCGCCGGTACATATTCCTTTTAGCATAGGTGACTATGCGGTATATCCAGCACATGGTGTTGGCAGAATAGAGGCTGTAGAAACAAAAAGTATAATGGATGAAAAGATGGAGTTCCTTGTTATCAATATAATTGATACAGGGATGAATGTTCTTGTTCCTGTTAGGAATATAAATAATGTTGGACTTAGACAGGTGATAAAAAGTTCTAGGGTAAAGGATGTTTATGATGTGTTAAAAGAGAAAAAACGCAGTGTGATGGGGCCTACTTGGAATAGAAGATATCGTGAGTATATGGAAAAAATAAAATCTGGCTCTGTTTTCGAGATAGCAGAAGTTTTAAGGGATCTTATTGTTCTAAAAAGAGAAAAAGAGCTTTCCTTTGGTGAAAGAAAAATGCTTGATACAGCAAAAACACTTTTAATAAAAGAGCTTGCTCTTGCCAAGGGTGTTAACGAAAAGAAAATAGAAGCAGAGATGTTAAAAATATTCTCTGAACTTTAATTATGAATATTGCTGTAATATTATCCGCAGGTTCTGGACGTAGATTTAAAAGCGATGTGCCAAAACAATTTTTTGATCTTAATGGTCTTCCAATCATATCTCAGAGTTTAGAAAAGTTTGAAATATCAGATTTTATAGACGGAATAGTTGTGGTGACGCATCCGGAATATATTAAAAAGGTAACCAAGCTTACTGCAAAATACAAAAAAGTTGTTGCTGTCGTGGAGGGGGGCGTAAGACGTCAGGACTCTGTTTTTAATGCCCTCAAATGGATAAATAAAAACGCAAAATGTTCAAAGGTGTGGGTACACGATTCTGCGAGACCTCTTTTTAGTTTAGAACTTATGAAAAAACTTAATGAAAAGTCGTTAACTTCAGATGCTGTTATTCCTGCTGTTTCTTCGAATGATACATTAAAGAAAATAGACTGTGGTGTTGTGGTGGCAACACTTGATAGGTCCACGATATATAGGATTCAAACGCCACAGGTTTTTAGTTTTAATGTTCTTTATGACGCATATTCAAAATTCTCTGATACAATTGATGCGACGGATGACGCTTTTCTTATGGAGCGTTTAGGTATAAAAATATTTACTGTGGAGGGCGAAGCGAACAATATAAAGCTCACGTATCCTTTAGATATAAAGATAGCAGAGCTTTTAATTAATGCTTCGAACAAATTATGAACTCTATAGTTGTTGGAATTGGGTACGACAGTCACAAGATAGAGAAAAAAAGAAAACTGGTTCTTGGTGGACTAGAAATAAAATCTGATTTTGGTTTAGCAGGGCATTCAGATGCAGATGTTTTGTGTCATGCAGTAATGGACGCTTTGCTTGGAGCATGTGGCAAGCCGGATATTGGCTGCTTTTTCCCAGATAACGAACCTAAATGGAAAGATGCGAATAGCTTGGTCTTATTAAAAAGTGTTGTTGCTTTAGTGAAATCAGACTCTGTTAAAATAAATTATGTAGATGCTGTTATTATAGCAGAAAAACCAAAAGTTGCTCCGTTTGTTGATGCAATAAGAAAAAATCTCGCTGCAGCGTTGGGAATTTCCTTTGAGAGAGTTAATATAAAGGCGAAAACAAATGAAGGAATGGGCTTTGCAGGACGAGGTGAAGGTATCGCCGCTCTTTCTAACGTTACAATAGAGAGGTCCTTTAATGACTGATGTTATTAAAGGCGCAAGATTAAGGTTCGCGCCTTCTCCGACTGGAGGATTACATCCGGGAAATGCAAGGATAGCTGTTTTTAATTGGCTGTTCTGCAAAAAATATAACGCAACCTATGTGTTAAGAATAGAAGATACCGATCTTGAACGTTCTAATCAGGATTATGAAAAAAGTATAATCAGTGATTTAAAATGGCTTGGTATTACTTGGGACGAAGGTCCTGTAAGACAAAGTGAACGTTTGGAAAGATATAATGAACTTTGTTCTTTGCTTATAGAAAAGGGCTGGGCATACAAATGTTGGTGCACAGATGAAGAGTTGGATGCAGAGCGAGCTGCTCAGCTAAAAGCAGGAAAGCCTCCTCGTTATTCCGGCAAGTGCAAAAAAGAACAAAATAAAAACGGTGAGTACGCAATACGTTTTGATGTAGATAGGTTTGTGGCTGAATTTGGTGCAAAAATAGAATTTACAGATCTTATAAGAAACAAAAATGGAGAAAAATTATCTCAGTCAGCTAAGGGAATGGGTGACTTTGTAATAATGAAAAGAACTAAAACCCCTACTTACAATTTTGCTGTTGTTGTAGACGACATGGACATGAAAATAACACATGTGTTTAGGGGTGAAGATCACATAAGTAATACATATAGACAGATAATGCTTTTTGAAGTGATACATAAATTGACTGGCACAGAAAAATTGATACCGGCATATGGACATTTACCGATGCTTCTTGCTCCCGATAGGACTAAATTGAGTAAGCGTAATGGTGGAATACCTATATATGAGTATAGAGCTAATGGCTATTTATCTGACGCTGTTTTTAATCATTTGGCCTTTCTTGGTGGTATATACTGGGATCTCACAGAAGATGGTGCTCGTTCTGATCTCGTAAATAAATTTGATTATTCTAATGCGGCTCCGTCTGCTTGTGTTTATGATCTGGCAAAACTTGAATCTGTTAACTCAATGTTTATAACTAAAAAGGACACTACTGAATTGAAGTCTCTTTTAATTCAGGAAAATCTTTTACCAAAGGACATCGCCTGTTTTTACGACGATAATGCGCTGGAAGGTGTTTTGACTGTAAGTAAAGATGGGGCAAAGACCCTGGTCGATATACACAGGGCTTTAGAGATGTTTATTAATATTGATGTTGAAAAAAGTTTATTTGATAATTTTTCTGAGGAGCAAAAAGAACTTTTTAACAAGGTTAAAACCCTAGTTTCTAAAACACCTGAAAATGTTACCGGGAATAAGTGGAAAGAATTCAAACTTGAGTTGCCAAACGTTTCAGATCTTAAAGGGGGTAAGCTTTGGAAGGCACTAAGAGTTATATTTACAGGCAAGGAATTCGGTCCACCACTGGACAATATAATGTTTCATATGAGTCCAAAGGTCTTGAAGACTAGAATAGATAGATATGTTTAAACTTGTTTCTGAATATCAACCCTGTGGTGATCAGCCACAGGCTATAACTCAGTTAGTCGAAAAATTAAAAAAAGGGGATCGCCATAATGTTTTGTTGGGTGTTACTGGTTCCGGTAAGACCTTTACAATGGCAAACATAATCTATCAGTTAGGAAGACCAACACTTTTAATAGCGCCAAACAAAACACTTGCGGCACAATTGTTTGAAGAAATGAAAATGCTGTTCCCAAAGAACGCAGTATCTTATTTTGTTAGTTATTATGATTACTATCAACCAGAGGCATATATTCCTGCAACAAGTACATACATAGAGAAAGATAGTGCAATCAACGACGAAATAGACAAGTTGAGACATGCTGCTACGAGCTCTTTATTGACGAGAAAGGATGTAATAATAGTGGCTTCCGTTTCCTGCATATACGGTCTTGGTGCACCAGAAGAATATAAAAGTATGAGCATTGATATTAAGTCTGGAGATAAAATAAGACGTAATGATTTTTTAAAAAAACTTGGTGAGATACAGTATAAAAGGAACGACTCGGATTTTATAAGAGGGACTTTTAGGGTCAGAGGCGATGTTATAGAAATATTACCGGCTTATGAAGAAAATATTGCTTTTAGAATAGAATTTTTTGGTGATGTTATAGAACGATTGACCGTTTTTGATCCACTTACTTCTGAAATAATAACCAGAACGGAAAGAGTTGTTGTGTACCCTGCGAGTCACTATGCTACAAGAAGTGATGTAACCAAAAAAGCTATTAAAAGTATCCAGTCTGAATTAAGAGAAAGAATTGTTGAGCTTAAAGCTCAAATGAAACTAGAAGAAGCAAAAAGACTTGAAGAAAGGACTTATTACGACATAGAAATGATGGAAGAGCTTGGTTACTGTAAAGGCATAGAAAACTACTCAAGGCATTTAACAGGGCGAGCTCCTGGAGAACCGCCGCCAACTCTTTTAGAATATTTTCCAAAAGATCTTTTAGTTTTTATAGATGAATCGCACATAACGATCCCTCAGCTTGCAGGCATGTACAAGGGCGATAGGTCCAGGAAACAAACTCTTGTGGAATATGGTTTTAGACTTCCTTCTGCACTTGATAATAGGCCTTTATGTTTTGAAGAATTCGAGAAGAACGTGGTTCAAACGATTTATGTCTCGGCAACTCCAGGAGACTATGAACTAGAAAAAGCTAAGGGAGAGATCGTTGAGCAAATAATAAGACCGACAGGTCTTGTTGATCCTATTATAGAAATGCGGCCTTGTAAGAACCAAGTAGCAAATCTTTTAGAAGAAATAAAAACGGTTGTTAAGAAAGGCTCAAGAGTTCTTGTTACAACTCTTACAAAGAAAATGGCAGAGGACCTAACGACACATTACTTGTCGAAGGGGATGAGGGTAAAATATTTGCACTCAGATATTTCAACGCTGGAGAGGATTGAGATAATAAACGATCTTAGAAAACATAATTTTGATATCCTTGTTGGGATAAATCTTTTGCGGGAAGGCTTAGATATTCCAGAAGTTGCTTTGGTTGGTATCTTGGACGCCGATAAAGAAGGCTTTTTACGTTCCAAACGTTCTCTTATACAAATAATAGGCAGAGCATCTAGAAATATTGAAGGTAAGGTAATAATTTACGCTGATAAAGTTACAGACAGTATAAAAGCTGCTGTTGGTGAAACGGACAGAAGAAGGGAAAAACAAAAAATATATAACAGAGAGAACAATATTACGCCTAAGACTATACACAAGAATATAACCAGCACTCTTTCTGCGATGACCAGCATGGACTATGCGGACGTTATCTTAGAGGAGGGCAAGGAACTGGTTGGTTTTAAAACTGTTGACGAAATACAAAAAGAAATAGAAAAGCTTTCTTTTAAGATGGTTGAGTATGCTAGAAAACTTGAGTTTGAACACGCCGCAAAAGTAAGGGACAAAATATCTAAATTAAAAATGCTTATACTGGAGCTTGGTTAATTGAAGGCTTTGTTGAAAGTAGTTTTAGTTGAGCCAAGGATCCCTCCTAACACGGGGAATATCGCAAGGCTTTGTGCTGCTAATGATTTTGAACTACATCTTGTTGGTAAACTTGGTTTCAGTCTAGATGATAAGGACCTTAAAAGGGCAGGTCTAGATTATTGGGAGCATGTTAAACTATTTAGACATGATAGTTTTGAAACCTTTGTTAAGTTGCAAAAGGACGTTTCAAGGATCTTTCTCTTTTCAAAATCTGGGCCAAAAAGCTTTTTTGATATTGATTTTAAAGATGGAGATATTTTAGTTTTTGGGCCAGAGGATAAAGGCTTACCGAAAGAAATATTATTACGTTACCCGAGTCAACTAGTTGGCATCCCTATGCAGACGAATAATGTTCGATCTTTGAATTTGTCTAGTGCTGTAGCGGTGGCAACCTATGAGGCTATGAGACAAATAATGAATAAGTAATAAGCGACTTTGTTCAAAATAAATGTTATATATTTATGTATTATGAAAACACTTTTTTATTTAATTGTTAGTCTTCTTTTTTTACCACTGAACGCTCAAGCCAAAAATGATGTAGTTGTACTTGAAGGTGGTCAAAAACCGCAAATGACCAGATGGAGTTTTGATGGCCCTGCTGCCGATGATTCCGGCATAGATTATATTGCGGGTGATAAAGGAAGAGGTAGCGTTGTAAAATTAAAAGGTTTTGGATTGCATAATAGTTTTACCTTTAGAGGAGAAAAAGGCTCTTCTTTAAGCATGGGGACGAAGAATGTTTTACAGTGGAAAATGAAATACAAAGAACCCTTTATAGTTGAGATCGGCGTATCAACTAACGAAGGCTCAAAACATGTTCTTTATAGCGACCTTGAAGAAAGGGTCAATAATAATGATTCCTATTTACATATTGGTCTTGGAACACGATTTAACGATGGTAATTGGCATACAGTAACAAGAAATATTCAGGAAGATCTAGGCTCTATGGTCCCTAACGTTAAAATAAAAAGCATCGATTTTATTTCGTTTAAAGGTTCAGGTTTTATAGACGATATAAAGGTTATGGATAAAAAGCCTCTTGACGTAGTTATTAGTAGTACTTCTTCTGGATCAAAGAGTTGGAAGAAGCTGGGTAAGAGCGGTAGCTTTTCTATAGACTATGATACTGTACTAGGAGATGTTTTTAAATTTGATTCTGGTGACAAAAAAACAGTGTTTCAGTTAAAACAAGCAAATGAAGAATGGGATCTTACTCTTACTCCTATCGTTCAATGGAAAATGAGGATGCTTTCTGATTATAAAGTATATTTTATAGTTGAATCAACTGGAGGAAGATACATTTTGGTTTACGACGATAATAATCAAAGTAAATTGTATGATCCAAAAACCAAGATGATACATTATGGTTTGGGCTACTATTCTGTAGACAATCAATGGCACGTTATAACCAGAGATATAAACGAGGATCTTAAAAGAGTTTTTCCAAACGCAGATCCAATTAAGATAACAGGGGTGCTTTTAAGAGGTAAGGGGGCTTTTTCAGAAATAAAACTTCTTACGGATAATCCGATTGATTCAGATGTTATAAAAGGTTGGGAAGTTTACGATAGTGATCCTAAGGGCGCTACAATCAAATCCGTTAATGATTTAGAGAAAGGTGAGGTAGTAGAATTGTTTGGAGAGTCTCTTAAGAATGGTTACAGGTTTTCAGGAAAAAACGGAACTCTTTATGAATCGAATGGAAAACCATTTGTAAAATGGGAAATGCATTTTGGTGAGATTTTTGATGTTATGTTGGCAATAGAAAGTGACGGTGTGGTACGGTATATACACTATGTCTCTATGCCAGTGGCGTATAACAGGATAAAGGACAACGAACTCTATATAGGTTTGGGAGATACGAACACTGATAGGCGATGGCACACAATCACAAGGGATCTTTCTCAAGATGTTAAACTTCTGGTTAAAGATGCTGGGTATACTGCATGTAAATATTTTTTAGTAAGAGGCAGCGGTAAAATAAATAAAATTGAATTTTTTGATAAACTTCCATTATCAGAGAAGAAAACTATAGCTTCTTCTTCTGCGTCGTTAGTAATTGGGCAATATGATTTTGGTCACAATCTTAAAAATCTTTGGGATGATGATGCAATAAAAAACAATGCATTCAATGCGCCATATTCCGTAATTGCAGATAGTAAAGGAACAATATATATTTCCGATTCTGAGAATAATAGAATAATGTTGTGGAACAAAATTCCTAATAAGGATGGCGCCAATGCCGATATCATTTTAAAGAAGGGCATTAAGAATCCTACAGGTCTTTTTGTTGACGACAAACAGCTTTTTGTTGCGGATACAGGCAATAATAGGGTCCTTATATTTGATCTTCCAATTGACGAGGATTCAATTCCACGTGTTGTTATAGAGAATATTCTAAAAGAGCCAAAGGCGATTTTTTCTGACGGTAAAAGATTATTTGTAGCAGATACGGGTAATAATAGACTTTTAATATGGAATTCTATTCCAGTGGATAAGGCGAAAGACTTTGATATCGTGCTTGGTCAATCAAGTGTTTCGGGGATTCTTGCAAATAAAGGGAAATCTGCTCCTAATTACAATACCATGAATGCTCCATCCGGTGTTTATAGTGACGGGACCTCTTTATATGTTGCAGATACAGGCAACAACAGATTGCTTTTATTCAAAGAAATACCGACAATGAATGGGTGGCATGCAGATATGGTCTTTGGACAGTATGGGTTTAAGGATTCAAAACCTAATAGAGGTCAGAAGGCTTCTGACTCGTCCTTTAAATCTCCGGAACATATTTTCATTCGTGATAGCAGATTGTATGTATGTGATACTGGTAACAACAGGGTTCTTTTCTTTGATGTAACAAAGGATCTTAATTCTGCTGAGGGAGTTATAGGACAAGCTGGTTTTAAATCATCGGGTTTAAATGCACCAAACGGTATTCCGAATCGAGATACTTTATTTACCCCAACGTCTATTTTTGTTAAGGAAGGAATTTTTTACGTAAGTGACAAGGGAAATAATAGAGTTCTAGTTTATTAGTTCGTTAAAGCCGCAAGCTTTTCGATTTTTTTACGGATGTCGCCTTTTTTTAAAGTTCCTTTTATCATTTCCGAAGCCAGCTTTAGTGAAGAAGCCGCTCCTGACAGCCGTAATCCTAATGCTGTATTCATTATTACTGCATCCAGTGCAATACCAGGAATAAGGTTGTCTACCTCGTCCAAGACCTGTAGGTTTGTTTCTAATGTTCCACCTTTTATAGGTGTTCCAACTTTATAATTACCAGATAAAGCAAAATCGTTGGCAGTTAAACTGATTTCCTTTTTAGGGTTATTTTTTTCTATTATAAAGACCCTTGTAAGACCAATAGGAACTATTTCGTCATAGCCAGCTTCGTTCCATAAAACATATGCTTTATCAATGCTCCCTGTGATCTCCAAAACTTTTGCTATTAATGAAGCACGTATTCTGTCTGGTGTTCCTATTATTATTTTTTTGACTTTAGCAGGATGGCACATTACAGGCAAAACAGACAGTATTGTGTGAATATTTAATTCAGACTCTATATTTTTGATTGGTTCTAATACATTGTAATAATCTTGATTGCTGAGAACAACAATGTTCTCTTGCTCAAGACAGAGTTTCTTGTTTTCATATTCAGCATTTATATTAACACCCAAAAACTTTAATACATCTCCGCTGGCACAACCTGATGATGTAGATAGGCGAACTTGTTTTGCGACCTTTACTCCAAGTATAGAAAGGATGATACTAGATATTGTTGATATATTGAAGGCATTCTTATGGTCGTCGCCTGTTCCAACAAGGTCAATTAAATCGTCGTAAGGAGAGTTAAATTTTTTCATTTGCTCTGTTAGGGCAGTCGCAAAACCAGCAAGTTCATCAGGCTGTTCTCCCTTAAAAGCGATTATTGAAAGTATTGAGGATGCAAGCCGAGGGTTAAAATCACCAGATAGAAATTTTTGCATTATGGCATGGCTTTCTTCAAAATTTAGAGAAGCATGCTCAATTAATTTCTGTAAATATTTATGTTCAGCGTATTCCATAAGCTATTAAACGCATCATATTCTTATACAAAAGTCTGTCAAGTAATAGAGTGACTTACCATTGTAACTTGGTATAAGAGGGGACATATAGGAGTTTCTGTGTATAGAGTTGTTTACGAGGATAAAAACGTCTTGATAATAGACAAATTAGTGCCAGTGCCGACCCTAAGACAAGGTTCTAATGGAGGTCTTTCGGATGAAGTTTTATTGGAGTTCCCATATCTTACGAATATAAAAGACTGTGGTTTTACTCATAGGCTAGATAACGAGACTCTAGGTCTTATACTTATTGCAAAGAACGATAACTATTACTCAAAAATACGAGAGCTTTTTTCTGAGAAAAAAATCAATAAATTATATTTAGCAAGAGTTCGGGGACTGTTACCAACAGAAAAAGGGGTAATAGATACTCCTGTTGCTCACTCTGCTAAAAGTACGAAAAAAATGATAGCTGTTAAAGAAGGATATAGGATCTTTAGAGGACATCCAAGGAACGCAGTTACGGAGTGGAAAGTTCTTAATAGAAGGGCTGATTCTACTGATCTTGAATTATGTGCACGAACTGGTGTTAGACACCAAATCCGGGTTCATCTTGCGAGTATAGAACATCCAATATGTGGTGATAGACTGTATGGCAAAGATATCAATGATTATCCGTCGTTGATGCTGATATCTAAGTCTTTGAATTTTATTTGTCCTGAATCTGGTGATAAGATAGGGGCTGTTAGTACTTTGACCCTTGATAGTATGTTCGGGTATATTCGGTAGTCTGGAGGTTTAAGATGTACACAATGGTCGGCGTTAAAAGAATTACTTTTTTAATGCCAGAAAATATGTCGTTAAAAGAGACGCGACAAATAATAAGAAATTTAAATGATACAATAAGGAGTCGCTTCAACGTCTCTTTTGCAGAGGTAGAACAAAATGATAAACAGCAAAAAAGCACTGTCGCAATAACAATGGTTGCCAGTGATCATGAAATAATAAAAACAGCTTTTACCCAAATATCCAATTTAATAGAATCATTGGCGGAAATAAAGGTTTCTAATGAAGCAAATGATATCTTTAGGTATGAGAATGAAAAAGAAACTCTTCAGCTATCTTAATAAACATACTGAGCAGCCGTTAAGATATATCGGTGGAGAACTTAATTCCATTGTTAAAGAAAATTGTCCTGCGACGATACTGTTTGCTTTTCCTGATGTCTATGAAATAGGAATGTCTAATTTCGGTTCGCGGATATTGTATGAAAAAGTGAACTACCATTCGCCGTATGCTATGGAAAGAGTTTATATGCCGTGGACGGATGTTTATACAACTTTACAAAATACGGGGACAAGGCTTTGTTCGCTGGAAACTGGCAAAAACTTTTCTGAGTTTGATGCGGTTGGTTTCTCTTTGCAACATGAATTGTGCTTTACTAACGTTTTGGCAATGTTATCTCTTGGTGGAATTGAACTGTTAGCAGAGAAAAGAAAAAATGGACCGATTGTAATCGCCGGTGGTGGCGCAACCTTTAACCCAGCACCGATGTCGAGGTTTATAGATGTTTTTGCGATTGGAGAAGGCGAAGAACTTATTTTGGAAATAATGAATGTTCTTGCTGTTGTAAAGGATCGTAAAGAAAGATTAATGGAGCTGTCTAAAATAGAAGGCCTTTATATTCCTTCTATGCATAGTAATGATAAAATAATTAACAAAAGACTTTTACCTGACCTTAATGGTTCTCCAGTAATAGAGCATCCGATGGTGCCGTATATGCAGCTTGTTCATGACAGAATTGCTTATGAATTGCAAAGAGGCTGTAATAGAGGGTGTAGATTCTGCCAGGCAGGAATTATTTATCGGCCTGTACGCCAAAAAGATCCAAGCTTTATTCTTGATAACATAGAAAAGGATCTAAGAACGACAGGATACAGGGAAGTTGGATTTCTTTCTCTGAATGCTTGTGATTATCCACCGTTACATTCGGTAGTAGAAAAACTGCAAAAACATTTTCATGGTAGAGGTGTTTATATCTCTTTGCCTTCTCTTAGGATTGAAAGTATAAGCAACAGCTTTATGAATATTCTTTCACAGCTTCCTAAATCTGGCTTTACTATTGCACCAGAAGCCGGAAGCAAAAGACTACGATCTGTTATAAATAAAAATATTACTGATGAGGAAATTCTAAATACTGTTGCAATAGCGTCGGAATTAGGCTGGAGCAGCATTAAAGCTTATTTTATGTTGGGGCTTCCTACGGAGACAGATGATGATATCGAGGAATTAATAGAACTTGTTTTCAAAATGAATAGGGCAATAAAAAATAAAAAAACAAAACTAATCGCAAGTTTTTCTAATTTTGTTCCAAAATCACATACTCCGTTTCAATGGGAACGCCAAATATCTTCGGAAGAGTTTGAAAAAAAATTATCAAAATTAAGGTCGGATATAAGGGATAAAAAAATAAGCTTAAAGTGGAACGATCCAAGGATGAGTGAGGTAGAAGGACTTCTTGCGAGGGGGGATGAAAAAGTCGGTGATGTTCTTTCTGCAGTTTTCGAAAAGGGAGAGATATTTAGTGCCTGGGGAGGTTGTTTTGATTATTCCAAGTGGGCAGAGGCGGTTAAGGAGTCTGGGTTAGAATTTGAAGATTATTTAAAGGAACGTGATCTTAATAAAAGGCTTCCTTGGTCCAATATTAATAGTGGTGTTAACGTAGATTGGTTAAAAACAGAAAGGATGCGAGCGTATGATCTGACGTCGACCGCACATTGTACTTTTGGTGATTGCTCTAAGTGTGGTGTGTGTTCTTTTTATAAAGTATCTAACGATATTGCCAATGATGCAGGAGTGATAGGTAAAGAATTTGTTCCACAATATAAAAAAGAGAATCTAAATAACGATAAAAAATATAAAATAAGGTGTTTATATAAAAAGACGGGCAGATTTGCTTGGATGGGTCACTTTGAGCTGATGAACACAATAGAGAAGGCTCTTTTAAGAGCAGATATTCCAGTCTCTGTCTCAAAAGGATTTAAACCATCTTTGCTTTTATCTTTTTCTCCACCAATTAGTATGGGAATAGAGTCTTTCGCAGAATTAGTAGACGTATTTTTATATGAACACATTGATGTAAAAGAATTTTTAGACAAGATCAACAACGAGCTTCCAAAGGAGCTCGCTTTTAGTAAAATAAATTTTGTTCCATTAAACGAACCTTCTATTTATCAAAGTATAAAGTCTGTATCTTGGACGGCTCTTTTACACGATGTTAAAAAAAGAGACCAGCAACAGTTTACTCCTGAAACTATTATCGAAGTTCAAAGAAAGGGTGAAAAAAGGACAGAAAAACTATCAAATTACCTTGCTGGGCTTAGCCTTGACGAGACTAAAGACGACTTAATTATAGACTTTGAAATTCTGTTTATAGATGGTAAGACCTTAAAGCCTACAGAAGTTATACAAACATTGTTTCCAGGTGTTGAAGAAAAGGTAACTTCTCTTATTAGGAAAGGGGTTGTGTTGAATGGCGTCTACTTTAGTAATTAATGACAGAGTTTATGAGACCAGGGTTGCTTTGTTGGAGAACGACGATCTTGTTGAACTTTATATAGAGCGAAATGCTGATAATATTTTAGTTGGTAATATTTATAAGGGAGTTGTTATCCGTGTGCTACCAGGGATGGATTCTGCATTTATAGATATCGGGATGGAAAAAGCCGCTTTTTTGAGTATCGCAGACATTCATAGAATTAGTGATGATGTTGAGTTTGAAGGAGAAATAAACAGCGATATATCCGATGTTCTTAAAGAGGGGCAGGAAATACTCGTACAAATCTCTAAAGAACCGATTGGTACTAAAGGACCAAGAGTAACAACTAATATAACTTTAGCGGGACGATATTTAGTGCTTGCCCCAATGACACCGACTATTGGTATCTCTAGAAAAATAGAAGATAAAGAAGAACGTGCTAGGCTAAAGAAAATCCTGAATGAACTTTTTGAACTTAATTCGTTTGGTCTTATTGCTAGAACAGCGAGTAGTGGTGTTCCTTTAAGGCTTTTAAAGAAAGACTATGAGTTATTGGCGAAACAATGGTCGGAACTGAACAAGAAAAAAAGTCGCCTTAGCAAGAAGGGCCTTCTACATACGGAAGTTGATGCTAGCCACAGGTTTTTGAGGGATATACTTATAGACGGTGTAGAAAAAATAGTAGTAGATAACCAAGATACATATAAAAAACTTATTAAATATATAGGTCAGTACAATCAAAGATCTAAAAAATTAATAGAACTCTACGATGGTGAAGAGCCCGTTTTCCAGACGTATGGTGTTGAGCACGAAATAGAGAGAGCTTTGGATAAAAGGGTTTGGTTAAAATCTGGAGGATACATAATTATAGATCAGGCAGAAGCGGCAGTGATCATAGATGTAAATACAGGACGGTTTGTTGGAGCAAAGAACCTTGAAGAAACAATATTAAAAACAAATTTAGAGGCGGCAAAGGAAATAGCTTATCAACTTAGACTTAGGAATCTTGGTGGAATAATTATTCTTGATTTTATAGATATGGAGAAAAAAGACCACCGAGACAGGGTGTTGACCTCTTTAAAAGATTCTCTTAAAAAAGATAAGGCAAAAACCAACGTTTTTGGTTTCTCTGACCTTGGTCTTGTTGAAATGACCAGAAAAAGGACTAGGGAAAGTCTTACAAAGAATCTTTGTTCCCCTTGCCCATACTGTGAAGGTAAAGGATTTAACAGGTCGTATAGGACTGTTTGTCACGAGGTCTTTAGAGAGCTTGAAAGATATGCTTTTGACCCTGATATAAAAAAGATAATGATTTACCTTAACCCCGCCGTAGTTGACTACATTTATCAGAATGAAAAAAGCCTTGTAAGGCTTATGGAAAAGAAGTTCAAAAAAACCATCGTTTTTGAGGCGGATAAAGAGCTGCATCATGAGCAGTATGAGATCTGCTTGCAAGAATAACCTTTAATTCCAAAATCGCTGTTGTATAATAATGTCTATGGGATTTGACATTATTACTCTCATTATTGCGGGCGTGCTTATAAGCATAGCAATATTCATATTGGTTAAAGTTATAGTTGGCGAAGAGTTGTCCCTTGATGATCAGGAAAGACTTGGTATCGGGCTTATAAAAAAAGACTTTCCATCGCCGCTGTTAAAAATGACATATCCTCTTGTTAGAAGAATTCTTCCTAGTGTAACAAAATGGAAAATAGATTCCTATAGAGAAAAAGTAAGGAAAAAACTTTCGAGTGCTGGATTAAGAGAGACCTTTTCTCCAGATGAGTTCTATGCTTACAGGGTCGTGTTCGCTTTTGCTCTTCCTTTTGTTGTTTATGTTTACAACATGATACTTGGTTTAGGTCTTCCAGTTTTTTATACTCCATTGTTTGCTGTTTTTGGATGGTACTATCCTCAACTTTGGTTAGGCGGTGTTATTACTAGAAGGCAGGATCAGGTGAAAAGGGAAATGCCTTTTGTTGTGGACCTTTTGACCTTGTGTGTAGAAGCTGGTTTAGATTTTAATGGTGCAATGGGCAAGGTCGTTGAAAAAGGACAGCCAGGACCTTTACGGGGAGAATTTGAGATCGTTTTAAAAGAAATACAACTTGGTGCAATGAGAAGTGAAGCTTTAAAAAGCATGGCAGAAAGAATCGGTTTAAAGGAGATAACTTCATTTGTTTCTGTTCTTGTGACAGCAGAAAGGATGGGTTCTCCTGTAGGGGATGTTCTTAGAGCTCAGTCAGACGCGATAAGACATGAGCGGTTTATGTCCGCAGAGGCAAAGGCGGGAAAAGCAGCTACTAAAATATTGATCCCGATGGCCGTATTTATTCTACCGGCGGTTTTTATAGTTATATTCGGACCAATTATTTTAAAAAAGGTATATGGCGGATGAAAATATTTATTGGAGATAGATTAATTGCAGATAATGTAGAAAAAGCAGAATCTATGTTGCTTAGGTTTAAGGGTTTTATGTTCAAAACGAATATCTTAAAAGGAGAAGGACTTTTAATTCCGAGATGTAACTGGATACATACGTTGTTTATGATGCAGGAAATAGATACCATATATTTAAACAAAGACGGTGTAATTATTGATCTGGAAAGCAGAGTCCGCCCATGGCGATTTTGCAAACCAAGGTTTAAGGCAAAAAGTACATTAGAGCTTTGTAGTGGTACAATAAATTCAAATTCTGTAAAGATCGGGGAGGTTTTACAATGTTCCGCCTGATATGTATAAGCGGCCAAAGTTCCGCAAGATCATTTATCCTAAAAGAAGGTGATAACGTAATTGGACGTCAAGAAGGGGTTGATATCAGAATTGCCTCTAATGGCGTGTCGAAAAAACATGCTGTTATAAATATTAAGGCAGGCAATGTTCATATATCAGATCTTGGCTCTAAGAATGGGACTTTTGTTAACGGTGTTATGGTTAAGAAAAAGGAAATTAATTCTGGTGATAAAATTGCTATACATGACCATGTATATCAGCTTATTAAGGGAGAGGTAAAAATAGAAGAGCTTTCCGGTTTTTCTGGTCTGGAAAATCCACAGGGCGAAGATTCAGAGTATGAATACAGAGGTAAACCAAGGCTTAGAATACCAGGTATAAAAGGAGCGATAGATCAATTTATAGAGACGACAGTAATGCCTTTCTTTGAGGAGATCTCAAAAAGATATTCTGTTTCTACTATAATCTCAGTTGTTCTTTTATCGTGTATAGTCGCGATTACGCTTATAGTTACTGTTCCTGTTGTCCAATTTGATAGCATGATATTAGATAAGGAAGCAGCGCAGCGAGCTGTTTATTTATCAAACCTTTTAGCGGAAGAAAATAAGAATACAGTTGGAGTGCAAAGTGAAGAAGTTCCTTCTGTAAAAGCAGCAGAAGATGTTCCTGGCGTTATTTGGTCTGCTGTTGCTGACACCTCTGGGAGAATACTTGCCCCAGCAGATAAGGCCGGTGATCAACTTCCCGGCGTTGTTATGGATAGAATAAAAGAAATAATGAAGGGAACCATCTCTCTTAAAGAAGATACTGTAAAAATAGGAGCCAACGTTTATAAAAGAAGTGCAGATGTCTATTCTATTGGTCGAGGAGAATATATTGTTACGTCTCCTATAAAAGTGTATTCGGAGCAAGAAGGACAAAATGTTGTTACTGGTTTTGCCACACTTGGTTTTGCTACATCCGGTATTCAAAATAGCTTGGCTGGTGCTTGGCAGCGAATATTGGTTGGTATGGTTATAGCTTGCTTTATTGGTTTGATGATATCGATTTTTTTCTCCAGACTTTTTGTGCTTCCGTTTATTAGGATCTACGACGAACTTGATCTTGCACTTAAGGGAGAGGCAAAAAGAGTTAGTTATAGTTTTGGGACCAGAGAAGGCATGGACTTGATAGAACTTTTAAACATCCTGATTAGAAAATCAAGACGTGCTTCTGCGAAGGTCGTATATGATAATGCTCCAGATTCCTTGCATGATCTGCACGGCAGTATAGACAATATCTTAATATTTGATTCTGTTGGTCGGTCACTGAAAGTTCCTTTCTTTGTTTTGGATACTTCAAATACTATTGTTTCCGCTAACCAAGCATTTTCTAGTATAACGACGTACAAGGCTTCTGACTGGCATGGAGTTCCGATTGTTGATGCAATAAAGGAACAAAGAATTTTAGGTGTTATATTAAGCCTGATAGCAAGGTTCGATGAAATGGGGCAAGATCTTAGTGAAGAAGCTTTAGTTAATGAAAAAGTTTACAGAATCGGTGTCAGCGGCGTTAAAAATGATAGAGGAGAATTTACCTATCATTGTATAAGTGTGGAGATGGTATAACAGTATATGGCAAAAGAAGCTAGAATAGAGATACTTAAAGGGAACGACGCTGGTGCACAGTTCAGGATAACTGGTGCTACAGTGCGTTTAGGTAGATCTGCGGACAGCGATATAGTTATTACAGATTCTTCCGCTTCCAGAAATCATGCAGAGCTTAGTAAGGCGAACGAGTCGTTCGTTATTAAAGACCTTAATTCAAGTAATGGTGTTTTTGTTAATGGGAAAAAAATAAAGGAACATTATCTGGTTTCTGGTGATGTGTTCTCTATAGGTAATCACGAATATAAATATGTTGAAAAAGAAACTGTAACGGTATCTAAGGATTATCAGGTGACTAATTTAAAAAATTCTGACGGAGGGACTATTCCTGGGATATCGATATCCTCTAAAGAAGTTAACGTGCCTGTATCATCTGCTTCTGGAAAAGGTTTAAAAAATAAAAGGGTTCTGTTATATGGTTCTATTTTGGTTGCTCTTATACTTTTTTTTGCGCTGGCTCCTTCAGGTAAGAAAAATCCCAATAACAATAATACGCAAGATAATGCTGTTACATCTATTGATCAAAATAAAAATGGAGAGATGCCTTCTGATGAATCAGGAGCTGAGCTAATAAGAAAAAAAATTCCTGATGATGAAAAAGAACTTTTTGATAGAGCCAACGAACATTATTTTAACGGTCAACGAGAATTTAGGTTACAAAATTATTCTAGGGCTCTAGAGGAATTCAGAAAAGCCGTTTCTTTTTATCCTCAACATACCAGAGCAAGGACGGCTGCTGGTCAGACGGCAAAAAAAATAGAAGAAGAAAGCCAGAGACATCTTTCTATCGGCAAAAAGATGTATTCTCAAAAGCGGTATGAAGATGCATTAAGACATTTTGACGATGTTCTTAATCTTTATTTTAGACAATCAGATTCTGCGTTATTTAAAGAAGCTGAAAAATGGAAAATTTTGACCGAAAAAAGACAAGGGGAAGTTTTTGAACAATGAAAATAAAAGTTTTTAAAGCGAATAAGCTTATAAAGGAATACAACGTCAATAAAGAGGACTTTGTATTAGGACGGACAGAGAGTTGTGACATCTGTATCCCAGAAGATAATATTTCCAGAAAACATATTGGTTTTAACATAAAAGATGATCAAACGCTGAGTTTTTCTAAAAAAGCAAAATTTGCGATGATAACGAAAGACGGAGAGGATATAGAAAAAGGGGAATTAAGGGACGGAGAAAGTTTGTCCGTTGGTGATATAACAATAGTTTTTGATGCTACAGCAACTAGTGAATCAGCAGAAAAACCTAAAGTTACAGGCAGTGATTTTGATTTTTTTACTATGAGCGCGGATGTTGATGCATATAAGGAAGAAACGGTTTTACCGGAACTAGAGAAAGAAAAAACAACAATTCCAGAAAAATCAAAAGAGGTAAAACAAGAAGTAAAAAAGGAAATCAAAGAAAAAACGGAAGAAAAAAGCGTTGTTAAAGATAAACCAGAAAAGGAACAAAAACCTAATCTGTCTGATGCAACAATGGTTGGGCCTGCATATTTGTTGTACCAGCTTATAGCAATAAGTGGACCACACAAGGATAAAATTTTTACGCTTGAAAAAGATGTAATGATAGCAGGGCGAGGTAAAAAAGTAGAAATTTCTTTGATAGATGATCTTGTTTCAAGGGAACATTCACGCTTTTATAGGCAAGGAGTTGATTACTATGTTGTAGATCTTGACAGTTCTAATGGTACCAGGGTGAATGGGAAAAAAGTAGTTGAACCGGTTCTTCTCACCAGTGGGGATATCGTTGAAATAGGCTCCTCAATACTTCGTTTTATGGTCGTTAACCCTCAGGTCCAGAATGTCCAGGGAATTAAGGATTTTGGGTTATTGAAAGACTCAAAACATGGTGCTGTTGAAAAAATAACGGCAATGCCTAGTGACACAGAAATAAAGAGTATAGAAAAATCATACGGTTTTGAACCGGATGGATCAAAAGGAGTGAACAAGAAAAAATTAATACCGATAATACTTGTTTTGCTAGCAGTTATGCTTGTTGTTCTGTTAGTAGGAAAATCTAAAAAGGTTCCTGTTTCCACAAATGCTAACAATAATGTTAAAACAGAAGAAGCTGTTCCGGCGGAAGAGGCTATTCCAGAGGTTAAGTGTGAAGAGCAGGGCTCTTTTTGCCAAAAGCCGTTGGGAGTACAAAAAGATCTTCTTGCAAAGTATGAAGTCGCCGTAAAACTTTTAAAGAATTTTCAGTATGAACTTGCAGAAGACATGGCTCAGCAACTACTCGCGGAAGTTCCAGACTGGAATAAAGCAAAAGAGCTTCTTGACGTTGCCACAAAAGCTAAGGATGAACTTCTTACCCAAAAGAAGCAAGAAGAAGAATCAACGATGAGAAAAGAGCTAGAGAAAAAAGTGTCTTCTTATTTGCAAGAAGCAAAGTCCTTAATGCGAAAAGAAAAATATGAACAGGTGAAAGAACTAATTTCAAAGATTTTTGAAATAGATCCTAATAATCAGGGAGCAAAGGATCTGGCAGATAAAATAGAAGCTATAGAAACCAAAAAGAAACAGTTGTCAGAAGATAGAGCCAAGTTTCTTGTTACACTTTCTAAGTATGAAAAAATACTTAGTGAGGGCAAAAAATATCATGTTGCTAAGGAATATAGAAAGGCGATAGAGTCTTTACAGAAATGTATTTCTTACCCTCCGATAGAAGGGGATAAAATTACAGAGATAAGAAATAGCTGCAAAAATCTTTTAAATGAGTCAAGTGAATTACTTAAAGTCGCTGTGACGCCGGAATTAAGCGGAGGTATGGAAGCTTATACTAATGGAAGGTATAAAGAAGCAATAGAGTCGTATAATAGAGTTCTCAAAATGGATTATAAAAATAAAGAAGCGAAGGACGGAATAAGCAAATCAAAAGAAGCATTGGAAGAAGAAGCAAGGGAAGTTTTCTCTCGTGCGGCCATAGCAGAAAGTGTTTCTGATTATGCAACAGCTTGTCCTTTGTACAATAGAGTGTTAGAAATATCTATCCCTGGTAGCAAGTATTATAATAACGCTGCTACAAAGGCTAAAAAGAGATGTGGAACAAAACTATAATAAAGAGGGTGGCAATAGCGTTGACAAATTTGCACAGATATACTATAATAACAAATCAAGAAATAAATCTTTACGGGGGAGGTAAAGCATGAAGGGTTTAAGAGCGCTTTTAAGTAAAAAGGGACAGAGCGCTACAGAATACATTCTTATACTTGCTGTATTGGTTGCGATAATACTCGTCGTCAACAAGTATATGCCAGGTATGTTTAAGGGTTTTATACAAAAGGTTACAGGCCAGGTAGAGAAAGGTATAGGCGAAGCTTCGCAGTCACCAGGCAATTAATGGTTAATGCAGATTCTAAATAAAAAAGGTCAGGCGACGGTGGAGTATCTTTTACTTATGACCGTTATTGCCGCTATATTTTGGAAAGTTATAGTTCATGTTCAGGATGTGTTTTATGGTTGGGATGGTCGTCCAGGAGCCATAGAACTTTTTATTAAAGATCAGGTCGTAAAAAAGCTTTCAACAACTAAACAATCAGGTTGGCTTAAAACCCCTTAACAGGTTATAATTTGTATCAGGGGTTTTTATGGGTAAAAAGAAAGGACAAGCAACGGTAGAACTGTTGCTAATGATAGCAGTTCTTGTTCCTATAATAGTTGCGTCCATATCTACAATTAATGAAAAAGTTTTTAAAAAAATGGGGACATGGTTGCAAAGCGAAGTTGTTGCACAGGTTCGTTATGGTTATTCGAAAGCTTATTTAGGAAGTAAGTTTGAAGATGATAAAGCTACTGTGACAAGTGGTCCAGCACCGTTGGCGTGGGGACCGATTACCAATGACTCTATGCATCCACTAGGAAAAATCAGGGAAGGTTGGCTTTGATATTTAACAAATCAAAAAAAGGTCAAGTCGCTGTTGAATTCCTTTTGATGTTCATATTAGTTATAAGTGTGATCATATATGCGTTTTATTTTGCTGTTTCTTTTGCGGCTCTTCACTATAGAAGTTATGAAGTATTCATGGTTGGCAGAACGATTTTATCTTCTTCTAAATCATACGGCGTAAAGTTAAGTAGAGCGAATGAAGTTAAAGATATGTACGATAAAAGTCTTTCTCCTGCGATAGCGAGCAATATATCGAGAGAGCTAACCTGTGATTTTTCTGGCAACAACGCGAAAGGGTTTAGAGGCATAATGGATTATGGTTATCCTGTTAAGTTCAATGTTGCTTCAAATGCAGGAATAGTTTGTTCGGTGTATGCGAATTATATATTGCCGGCAGTTGTTACTAGGAGTGGCGGTAACCAACTTAAAGTTGCTATAGAGTCAATGACAGGAAGTGAAATTACAGAAGATCATTGTTTGTGTGCGTTAGATCCAAATGCTACATGGGGGGACTGTTTACAAATTGTATCGCAAGGTAGTACAATTAAAAACTTTTTCATCGACAACGGATGCTAAAAAAGGTCAGGCGATGTTAGAAACAATATTGCTGATTCCTTTTATAGTTGTCATGATATTTTTCATATATCAGGCATATATAACTGCAAACAAGGTGCTGATAGTTCAAAAGTACCTGAAGATACAGGTTGTAGGTGCACTTATGAATAGATATGAGGTTACAGCAGAGCAAAGTACAAATTATAATCCGAACAGAAAAACTCCTACTGACGGGCAATACTTCTACGTATATAATGAGTTCTCGGGTGCGGATGATCCTGCGATGAATGCAGGGCTGGATAAGGCTACGACAAGTATTCTTTTGACGTTTATGACCAACAAGGGAGACAGGGATGGTCTTGAACAAAGATTGACTACAGGTCAAAAAAGTTTTCAGGCAATGGGGATTTGTCTTGGCGGAGAAAAAGTAATGGCAGAACAAGTTAGTCCTGCTGTCTTGGGGCTTAGCGAAGGTGATACCTGTAAGAAATAAAGAGGAGAAAATATGGGTAATACAAAATCTCTTATAATTTCTGTTATACTGACGGGCTTTGCGATTTTGCTGGGCTATACGTATATACAGCAAAAACAAGCAAAGCTATATCAGGACCTTGGTACTTTCGACGAAGTACTTGTTGCTACAAAAAACATTGGTCAGTATCAGTCGATAGATACAGGATCTGTTGAGTTAAGAAGGATTCCAAGAAAATATGTTCAACCTAATTACATAGCAAATATAAAAGATCTTAAAGATACCGTTACTGCTGTTCCTGTTGCGGAGAACGAGACTATTACAACAAATAAACTGTTGTTCCTGGGACAAAAAACAGGTCTTGCACCGATAGTCTCCAAAGGTAAAAGAGCTATCGCGATAAGGGCTACAACAGTAAATAGCGTCGCTAATTTAATAAAGCCAGGAGATAGAATAGACATTCTTGCTCAGTCAGTTGTTGCAGAAGGGACACAAAATACGGCAAAGGTCACAACCGTCCTGCAGGATGTTTTTGTTCTGTCTGTTGGTACAGATGTTTATACTCAGATCCCAACTTTTATACCGAACACTAAAATGGTTACAGATTTTAAATGTATACAACCAGACAGAGGTTCAGAGGCTGGACAGCAATTTAGTAATATTACTATCGAGGTAACGCCAAAAGAAGCACAAAAGATAGTAGCATTATCCAATGCGGAGCTTTATTATACTCTAAGGAATCCTAACGATAGAGGTAACGAGAGTATTACACCAACTACAGATAGGGAGATATTTGGTTTAGATAAATGATAACATTTAGAAAAATATTTTTAACGGTTCTTTGTGTTGTAGCATTTGCATATTCTTGTGTCTTACTTTCTCAAGATGTAACGGATCAAAGCAAAACAACAGATGCGTCGTCTAATGCTGTTTCTGATCAGCCTGCGTCTGGAGTAGAAAAAAAAGCAGCTCCTGAAAAGAAAAAAATAAAGAAACGAATAAAAGTTAAGTATAGGGATATCAATGTTGTTAAAGGGATAAGGAAAGAACTTTATTTGAATTTTCCTGTTGGCACAGTAAGAACAACTAATGAAAATATATTTGACTGGAAACTTGAAACCAAAGAGGAAAATCCCAATCTTGAAAAAGACAGGATTGTTTTTAAAGGAAAGACTACCGGTATGACGGACCTTTGGGTTTACGACAACCAGGAAGTTTTAAGATATGTTTATAATGTTACGGTGACAGAGAGGAATCTTAAAAGAATATTGGGCTTTCTTAAGAGAGAGTTTAAAAATGTAGAAGGCTTAAAAATGTATATACGTGAAAACCGTATTGTATTGGATGGCGAAATATTGTTGCCAGAAGATATTGCGAGAATACATCAGGTAATAGGCGGCTCAGATGCTGGTGCAGATGTATTTAAGATACAATATAGATTAAGCCCAACATTGTTTAAGGTTGTTGCTCAAAAAATGCAGGAGGAAATAGGTGTTCCTACTGTTCAGGTAGATGTTATAAGCCAAAGATTTGTTCTCAAAGGAGAAGTTAAGAGTGAGGAAGAATATAAGGACGTTGTTCTTAAAGCGACCTTGTATTTGCCGAGATATTTTTATACTCCTAAGGTCGGTGATCCTTCAGATGCAGGGGATATGTCAATGCCCGCAGAAGGTTTTAGAGATAAGCCGATTATTGATTATTTTGTTAAAGTCATAGAGCCAGATAAGCCTATAAACAGGGTTATAAAAGTTTCTGTATATTTTGTTGAAATATCAAAAGGGTTTGAAAATGCTTTTGGTTTTACTTGGGCGCCGTCTATAGATACAAGTAAAACGAATGCGACGCTTACATGGTCTAATCCTTCAAATAACAATAATAGTAGTAGCGAAGCGTCATCTTTTGCTACGACGATAACTGGCGTAATAAGTAACTTTATCCCAAAACTACAAGACGCTGTTACGAATAATAGAGGCCGAGTTATCCAATCTGCCGCTATAACCATAGAGGACGGTAAGCCTGGTAGTATAGAAAAAACAACAACGTATCCGTATCTGGTTAAGACAGAGAATAGTGTTAATACAGAAAAAGCTGATGTTGGTATAAGCATGAAACTAACTCCTAAAATCATAAATGATTCTCAAAAGTCTAACGACATAAATCTTTCTATTGATATAGGTGTTTCGCAGGTTATAGGAAAAGTTGAAGGTACGTCTTACCCTATAACAGCCAACAACAAAATTGGTACGACTATAAATATTAAGTCAGATCAAACAGCTGCAGTCGGAGGGATTGTTCAAAATAACTTGTATAAAGCTTATGGTAATGGAAGTACTGACGAAAACGTTATCGTTAGTCTTTCACGTTCAAAAAGTTTTACAAAAGGTAAATCACAGTTTGTTGTTTTTATAACACCGACTATATTGAATACTGCGAGCGAGGGTAGCGATTCAGTTAAAGAAAAGTTCAGGGTGAAGTAAAAGAATGCCTACCCAGAATAAAACATATTTAATTGCGGTACTTGGAGGAAAGGGTGGTGTTGGGAAAAGCGTTTTTTCAACAAACCTTGCGCTATCATTTCTTCTTGATACTAAACGACCAGTTCTTCTTATAGATGCAGACCCGGATACCTGTGGCGATGATGGAATGATTCTTGGAATAAAACCTCAAAGAAGTATTGCCGATGTTACAAAATTTACAGGACGAGTTACGCAGGCAATGCTTAAAGAGTTTTTGTCCTCACACTCCAGCGGGCTAAGTGTTCTTCCTGTTGCTCAAAAAATGTCTGATTATAGTTCCGTTGGCGGCACAGATGTAAAAAGAGTTTTGGATGCGGCGTTATCTTTTTTTCCTTTTACAGTCGCTGATTGTGGAAGTCGTCTTACTCCACAGACTTTATCTATATTAGAGCAAGCCACGATAATACTTATCTTAACTAATCCAGAGATATTAGTGCTAAAACATACAAAACGTCTTATCGACGAACTTAATGGTCTTATGTTCCCTCCAGAAGTACTAAAAATAGTTATTAATAAGTATGATCCTTCTAACCAAATAACACCTCAAATAGTTCAGTCCAATTTAAATATTCCAATATTAGGAGCTGTTCAGGATGATGCAGATACAAGTCACAATGCTATAACAAAAGGAAAGCCTGCGATACTTTTGGCTCCAAAAAGTTTGCTTTCAAAAAACATATATCAGATAGCGCGAGTTCTTCAGGAAAGAGGCATATTAGATTCTTTATATGGAATTAATAAAACAAAAAAAGCAGAGCAACAAAAAGATGGTGCTCCTGCAGCTTCTGATTTTTCATCGCTAGAAACGCTTAGTGTTAAAGAAAGAAGGGCGGGAAAAGTTAGCGAAGTTACCAAACTAAAAAGAAGGGTCCATAAAGCACTTATTGACAATATGGACCTTAAAAAGATGGACCTTGAAACGAAGGATGATCCAAACAAGTTAACAATACTTTATGAAAAAACAAAAAGAGCGGTAATAGGTCTTTTAGAGAAAGAAGACTTAAGCTTTTTGAAAAGTAGAGAAGATAGAGCACTCTTAATAAAAGCTATTCTAGATGAAGCGTTAGGGTTAGGTCCTTTAGAGGATCTTTTGGCTGAAGAAACTGTTTCTGAAATAATGGTTAATGGTCCGGACGTAATATATATAGAAAAGAACGGCAAAGTTATACTTTCTCCGTACACGTTTTCTTCCTCGCAACAATTAATGGGTGTTATAGAAAGGATACTTGCTCCTATAGGGAGAAGAATAGACGAAAAATCTCCGTATGTTGATGCACGTCTTGCAGATGGATCAAGAGTTCACGCAATAATACCTCCTCTCGCAATAGATGGTCCAACGTTGACCATAAGAAAATTTAAAAAAGAAAAATTGGGAGCAGATGATCTTATAAGATTTGGCTCTATTACAAGAGATATGGCAGAGTTCTTTAAGGCCGTAATAGAATCAAGACTGAACGTAATTATTTCTGGTGGTACTGGCTCTGGTAAGACTACGCTATTGAACATCCTTTCCGGTATGATACCAGAAGTTGAAAGAATAATTACAGTAGAAGATTCTGCGGAATTAAAATTACAGCAGGACCACACAGTAAGGCTGGAAAGTAGGCCTCCTAATATAGAGGGCGAGGGAGAAGTTACGATAAGGGATCTTGTTAAGTGTACGCTAAGAATGAGACCGGACAGGATCATTGTTGGAGAGTGTCGTTCTGGAGAAGCATTAGACATGTTGCAAGCAATGAACACCGGTCACGATGGTTCATTAACTACGATACACTCTAATAGTCCTTCCGATTGTATAAGAAGACTAGAAACACTTGTTATGATGGCGGGAATGGAACTCCCTGCAAAAGCAATAAGAGAACAAATAGCTTCTGCTATAAACATAATAATACAACAAACAAGGTTGAGCGACGGCTCTAGAAAAATTACGTATGTTACGGAAGTTAACGGTTTAAGAGGCGACGAGATACTTCTGAACGATATATTCTTGTTCAAACAATCTGGGGTAGATTCTAACGGTAAAGTTGTTGGTAAGTTCGTCGCGACTGGTTACATACCACGATTTATAGAAACACTTGAGGCTAGAGGTATTTCTATACCTAAAGGCCTGTTTAGTGTGGGGTAATATATGTTCCAGGAAACAGATAATATATGGATGCTGTACAAAATAGGAGTGCTGGTCGTTGGTGGCACACTTATTTTTATAGTCGCTCTTATAAATTCCAAAAAAGCACTTACATATTTAGATCGTAAGTTTGAAGAGCGAGCCGAGTGGCTGGTAAAAGAACTTGATACTCTTTTTATAGAATTTAACAAAAAAACTGCTCTTATACTTATATATGTAAGTACTCTTGGTGTTGGCTTTATTGTTTTTGTTTTGTTTCTTCCAAATTTTTTTGCAGGAATATTGATTGGTACCTCTGTGGGGTTTATGATCTCAAGAGCACCAATGCCGATAATAAACTGGATGAAAGCAAAGCGCTCCATGTCGTTTAATTTACAAATGGTTGATGCTTTAACTTTGATGTCAAACGGTTTAAGAAGTGGATTAAATCTTATACAGGCAGTTGGGCTTGTTGTAGAGGAAATGCCGGATCCAATAAAACAAGAATTTACGTTGTTGTTAGCGCAGAACAGAGTCGGAGTTCCTATAGACGAAGCCTTTGTTAACCTTGCTAGACGACTGGAGCTTGAAGACCTTGATATGTTTGCAACAGCGATATTAATTTTACGAGAAACAGGTGGTAACTTACCTGAAACTTTTGATACCATAGCATATACAATTAGAGAAAGAGTAAAGCTTACAGCAAAGGTTAAAGCCCTTACCGCACAGGGAATATTTCAGGCTATTGTTATCACTGTAATTCCTTTCCTGCTTTTATTGTTGCAGTATTATACAAGCCCTGCTCAAACCTCTCTTTTGTTTACAACCCCGCTGGGCTATATGATGCTAGCGTTAATGTTTTTCCTTCAGGGTTTAGGCGGATATATGATAAAACGAATAATATCTATAAAGGTTTAAGGGGAGACATGTTATGAAAAAAATTATAGTTGCAGTTATCCTAATGTTAACTCCATTATCTGGTTTTTCCACACTGTGGTTGTTGAATGGTAACTTTTCATTAAGATATACGGACGTAGACGAAGGGAATAATTTTGAGTTAGAACGCTTTTATAATAGTTTAAGTATCTCTAAGGGTGCTTTTGGTTATGGCTGGGGTTCGCATTTTGAGACAAGACTTTCCGTCGTAGATGGTCCATTCGTAATGATAGAAGAAGTTCCTGGTGGGGGAAGAAGCCATTATATTGCGAAGGGATCTGCTTCTTTGTCACAACTAGCAGATAAATATCTTAAAGCTACAAACGCTATTAATAACGGCAAGGATTATGTTAACAGACTTAGGACGACGTTGTTAAAAGAGCCAACTCTACTTTTTGAGTATGCAAAAAGATATAAAATATTCGGTACGGTAAAAGAAGGAACGGTACTTGAGTGTGTAGAAAGAGCAGGAGAGATCCTTAAGAAAATAAAAGGAGGCTATACAAGGATCGGTTCAGATGGTGTTACGGATCAATTTGATTCAGAAGGGAGAATAATCAAACGTATTGCTAAAACAGGCAGAGGATTTGTTTTTTCATATACAGCTAATGGTAAATTGCAAACAGTTAGAGATAGTCTTGGAAGAAGCATGAATTTCTTCTTTAATGCGAAAGGCTTTATTGAAAGAGTTTCTTTATATAATGGTAAAGCAGCAATGTATTCTTATGACGACAACGATAATCTTTCACAATCAACTGATAGTGGTGGCAACACATACAAATATAAATATGATTCATACCATAGAGTTATTGAAATAACTCTGCCTTCAGGTATGGCTGGTGCTAAAACACAAAAGTGGAATATTGGTTACGATACAGAAACAGGAAAGGTTATTTATCAGAAAACCCCTCAGGGTTGGGAAATATTTACTGAATATGCCAACGACAAGAGCAAGAATCAATATTATGAGTCTGTTAGTATTGTAAAGAAATTTGGAAATGAAGTTATATCAGAAAAGTATGAATTCTGGAAACGACCTGATCCAGAAGGCAGTCTTTATACATATAAAACCAGACAAAAAATAGGAAAGAAAGAAAAGACCGTTACATATACGATGTGTTGTGGAACACCTCTTGTCGTCAATGAAAATGGTAAAATTACACGTTTTGAATATAACAAGGACGGCAAGCTTAAAAAGAAAGTTTTGCCTGATGGACGAATCGTAGATGTTAAGTACGAAGATAAAAAACACGTTTCTTCCATAATCAACAATGGTGATCCATACGTGTTTAAATACAACGATAAGGATCAGATCACACTTGCTGCAAGCAGGGATCTAAAATTTAAGCTTAGCTATGATGGTAATGGAAATGTTGCTAATATTGTCGACAATAAAAATAATTCTTTTTCATTTAAATATGATGAAAGAGGCAAATTAAAGGAAGTTTCTTCGAAAGATGCAGCTATGGTGGTCCAATATGCCGATAATGGTGCTCCTATAGTAATGCCAAAGGATAAGAATGATGATACAGATAAGCTTTGGTCAATTAGAAAGATCTATTTGGATTATATAGAGATGATGTCGGTGTTCGGCCTTATAGAAGTAGAAGATTGATTGGAGGTTAAAGAATTATGAAGCTTATAAAACTTTTGATATTAACCAATGTGTTTTTTCTATTTGGAACGGGCTTATATGCAGAGGTTGGGCTAAATGACGACTCTTTAATAGAGGTCAAACCAAAGGCTTGTGATTTTCAGTGGTGGAAAGGCTCAAAAAACTATAACACAGCTGATACTGTAAATAAAAAAGTTGAAAATAAAACAACAACAACAGAAAAATAGTCCTTAAAAAGTTCTATTGCCTGATTTCTTTGTTGGTTCTTTTTCTCCACCATCACTGCTTGTAAGCCAGTTAAGAGCACTAAGATCTTGAACTTTGCCTATGCCATAGCAGCCTTTATTTTTTATTGGTGGTTGCTCCCATGGTATGGTCATGGCGTGAGCGCTTCCTGTTACAAGAAGTGTTAAAATTACTAACAAGGTCCTCATTTTTACATCCCCCTTTCGGTTCTTTTATACTTTATATAAAGCAAACGCCGTGCCAAACGCACATTTTTTGATAACTATATGATTTTACTGCTTTAAATTCGCGTGATAGGTAAGGAAAAAGAGAAGGATATGGATAAATTATTTGTAACTGTGCAATCTTTTTACAGCTTGTTCCACGTCTTTGGCTATAGCATTTGAGAGTTCTGCTAAGCTAGCAAACCTTTTGATATCTCTTATTTTTTCTATGAGTTCTATGTGTATTTTTTTGCCATATAGGTCTTTTTCAAAGTTTATAATATGTGTTTCTACCAAAGGATTCTGAATAGTTACAGGGTCTTTATGTATAGTTGGACTTGTTCCTATAAATGTAACACTTGGAAAGGTGGCTGTGTCCAGATGGGTCCTACTTATATATATCCCATGATCCGGGAGGGTTCTTAATGAGTTAATTTGTATATTGGCTGTTCTAAACCCGAGTTTTTCTCCATTGCCTTTACCTTTTACGACGATACCGTGAAGCTCAAGACTATGGCCGAGCATAGAAGCTGCTTTAGGTACGTTGCCATGCTCTACATAATCTCTTATATCCGTTGAACTTAATTTTTTCCCGTGATCACATATAACGTCGATAACGGTTAGTTTTATTTTATTGTTTTTGCATATTTCATTTAGGTCTTTTATCCCACTTTCTCTATTTCTTCCCATCCTTGAGTCGCTGCCAACAATAAGACTTTCAATATTTAGATTTTTTACTATATTCTCAATGAATTGTACTGCTGCCATGTCCATTATTTTGTCTTTGTTTGTAAAGACTACGGCTTTATTAATACCAATTTCCTTTATCGTTTTTAAACGTTCTGCAAGGGATTGTAATGTTTTAATGTTTCTTGGATGTTTGTAAAAAGTTAAAACAATATTTGGCTCTTTTTGTTTTAATTCTTCTAGTATTTTTTTATGCCCTTTGTGCAGCCCATCAAAAATTCCTATTGTTGCTGTAAAATGGCTTTTCTTATTGGTTTTATTTAATTCAATGATCTTCATTATATATAGCCTATAGCATTCTACATATTTAATGCCAAAACTTTTTCTTGCCATATATTACCATACAATATAATATTGTTTCAGGGTTATGGGGTTATAATAGGACGTTATAACTTTTTTGGTTTTTATGATAAACCCGAGCGAAGGAACGCTCGGGCTTTTTTTTATCAATATAGAGGAGATCCACATGAACAAAGTAGCGAACATAATTGAGAATGCTATTAAAGACGGCCGAAATGCCCTTTTGGAACATGAAGTTTATGAGATATTCAAGATGATAGGAATTAAAACATCCAACTATGTTTTTATTGATAAAAATTCAAGATTTGACAATTCTAAAGGTAAAATAAAAGAAGATAATGTCGTCGTAAAAGTTGTTTCTCCAGAAATATTACATAAGACAGAAGTGGGCGGAGTCTTATTTTGTAGCAATGACCCAAAAGAGATCAATGAAGCAATAAACAAGATCGCAAAAAGCACAGCCTCTTATAATGTGTATGGTTATCTCGTTACTGGATTAGTTCCATGCAAGTCTACTTTTGGCAGAGAGATAATCGTTTCTGTTCGTAATAGCAGGGATTTTGGTACGTTAACGGGATTTGGTGTTGGTGGGCTGGATACCGAGTTTTTTGGCAAGCACATGGATAATTCTTTTAGCGTTATATCTTCAGAAATAGTTAATTCAACATTAGATAAAATAAAAAACAATGCTGCTTATTATAAAGTAGCAGGATTGGACAGAACAAAAAAAAGGCTCGTCAGTGACGACGACTTAGTTGATGTTCTAAATAAGTTGAACGAGCTTGGAAAGACGTTCTCTTATCAGAATCGTGATGTCATAATAACTGAATGTGAGATAAATCCAATCCTGGTTGCTGAAGGCGATTATAATGGGCTTGTTGCAATAGACGGATTGATGAAAATAGAAAGATCTTCAGGCAACATATTAGTTCCAAGACCAGCAGAAAAACTTGAAAAACTTTTCCATCCATCTTCTATAGCGGTAATAGGTGTTTCAGAAAGATCAATGAATATGGGAAGAATAATCCTTAACAATATTATTAAAAAAGGATTTTCTAAGAAAGATCTTTATGTAATAAAACCGGAGACTACAGAAATAGACGGAGTAAAGTGTTATGCGAGTGTTAAGGACCTTCCAAAGAAAATAGACCTGCTTGTGCTTGCTGTTAGCGCAAAAGATTCTGGACAAGTTATTCAAGAATCTATAGATCAGGATAAATTTGAAAGTGTTATCGTTATTCCAGGTGGCTTTGCAGAAAAAGAAGGATGTGAACATTTAGAAAAAGATATCGTTACTGCTTTGCAAAAAAGCAGAACATCAAAAAGTCGTGGTCCCGTTATAGTGGGAGGTAATTGTCTTGGAGTTATCTCTTTCCCTGGAAAATATGACACGTTTTTTATACCAACAAACAAGATGAAATACTCTGAGCCTAAGCCTTATGCCTTTATCTCTCAGTCAGGAGCTTTCATAATCTCTAAAGTTAGTAAAACAGATCTTACCCCAAAATATGCGGCGTCTATTGGTAATCAAATGGACCTTACATCCAGCGACTATCTTGAATATTTTAAGGATAGTCAGGATATAAATACAGTAGCTATTTATATTGAGGGATTTAAAGAACTAGATGGCATTCGAACAGCTAGGGCCGTTAAAGGGATCGTTGATAGTGGCAAGAAAGTTATAATTTATAAAGGGGGAAAATCAAGTGCAGGAAAATCTGCTGCAAGTGGTCATACAGCATCTATTGCAGGCGATTATTCTGTTTATAAATCAGTAATGCAAGATGCAGGAGCTATGATAGTTGAAAGTTTTACTGAATTTGAGGACCTGTTAAAACTTTGTGTGCTTTGGGATAGATTTAAAATAGCAGGCAAAAAGGTTGCTATTTTGAGTAATGCGGGTTTTGAGACTGTGGGAATGGCAGACAATCTTTCTGGCTTAACACTTGGTAAATTAAGTTCAGATACGATCAGTGCTATGACTGCAGCGTTAAAAGAAGCGAAAATAGATACTCTTGTTAGTGCAGGCAATCCTATGGATGTTACCCCTTCTGGGAACGATAAGGCGAATATAGACTGTTTTAGATTACTAATGGCAGATAATAATATCGATGTTGGTGTGTTTTCTTGTATCCCGATGACTCCGGCGATTAAGTCAATAGCAGAAGAGCTTGGTCCTGAGTCTATGTTCAACATGATGAATGATCTTTATATGACATCTAAAAAACCGTTTGTAGTTGTTGTGGACAGCGGAGAGCTTTATGATCCGGCATGCAAATTGTTAAAAGGAATCCCAGTTTTTAGGGAAGCGGATAGAGCAATAAAGGCTTTAGAAAAATTTTCTAGTAATAAAATTTGATACATTATACTTAATACCAATATGTATTCAAAGATATATTAATGGAACAACAATAGGGTCATGACTTAAGACTTATTTTTTTGGTTATGGTCTTTGTTCGCTACAATTCATAAGGTCCGCCGTTTTATATTGGCCATCCCTATATGACCGGGATGGTAATCGTTAAACAATTGTTTTAACCTTCGTCGGACCTAAGAATTGTTACGCTCACTCCAACAATAACCAAAAAAACAAGTCTTAAGTCATGACCCTTAAAACACTTAAATTAGGATATCTTTGAATACATATTGGTATAAATTTTACTACGTTACAGTGTGTACTTTTAATAGATTTGTTTTGCCACTTAGACCTATTGGAGATCCTGCAACGATGACGAATTTATCTCCCTGTTTGGCAAAGCCGGACTTTTTTATTATGTTGCTGGAAACGTGAAACATTTCATCAAGGTTCTTTAACTTCTTGTTTATGCATATTGGAAGAACGCCTTTATAAAGAGCTATGCGGCGTGCGGTATCTTCTTTTTCTGTGAACGCAATTACTGGATGCCTATAATTATTTTTTGATATTAATTTCGCAGTCCAACCGCTTGAAGTAAAACAGCAGACGAATTTTGCATTTATTTTTTCTGTTATTTCTGCACTAGTCTCTGCAATTGCCTCGTCCGTATTCTCTGTTATTATTAGCGATGTAGAAGGTGTTTTCAAGGTTCGTTCACTTTCTGCTATTATTCTGCTCATTACTTCTACCGTTTCAACCGGGTAATCCCCAACAGCTGTTTCTCCGGACAACATTACAGCATCAGCTCCGTCTGCGACGGCTTGGAATACATCTGTTGCCTCTGCTCTTGTCGGCTGAGAATTTTTTATCATGCTTTCTAACATTTGAGTTGCAACTATGACTGGCGTTTTATGTTTGAACCCTAATTCCAGTATTTGTTTTTGGACGGCAGGGACTTTTTCCAATTTTATTTCTACGCCAAGATCTCCTCTTGCAACAAGAACAACATCGCTGACTTTTACTATTTCCTCTATTTCTGTTAACGCTTGTGGCTTTTCTACTTTTGAGATTACACTGGCTTTGCTTTTCATTTTTAACAAGCGTTCTTTTAGTCCTTTGACATCTTTTGCAGAGCGGACAAAAGACATTGCTACGTAGTCTACCCTGTTCTTAACACCAAATTTAAGGTCATCAAGGTCCTGGTCTGTTAGCGACGGTAAAGAAATACATGTGTCTGGAAGATTTACCCCTTTTCTTGGTTCGAGTTCTCCTCCTTTAATAGTGTGGACCTGTATTTCTCCTTTTTTTACATTTATTGTTTTTAATTCTATTTTTCCGTCGTTAATAAATATTCTGTCGCCTTTTTTTATTTCATCTGTAAGTTTTGGGTAAGTAATACATATTTTGTTTGGCTGCTCATCCGGCTTGTTGCATATATATAACCAAAAGACCTCTCCGTTATGTACTGTTAATTTTTTCTCAAACCGATTAAGTCTTATTTTAGGACCCTGTAGATCCTGCATTATTGGGAGATACTTCCCGATTTGCTTTTCTACCTTTCTTATTGTTTTTATGCATTTTTTGAAGTCCTTGTGCTTTCCATGCGAGAAATTGAGCCTGAATACTGTAACTCCGGCTTTTGCAAGCGCAATTATGGCCTTTTCATTTTGAGTAGCAGGGCCAAGTGTCGCTATTATCTTTGTATTTATTGACGTAATCATTACAGCTGGTATTTTATCTTAGTTAAAGATGATTTATAAGATAAAATTTAACTTTATGAGATTTTTATTTATTATTGGTTTTTTGACTGTTTCTTTTTGCCTTTCAGCCCAGGATTTATTTAACAACGAAGATGGTTTTACAAGACTTCTTTCTCTCTGTTCAGATTCTACGCCATGTTTAGTAGGTAAGTCTGTTGTTTTTGCACCTATATTTCCGTGGTTTCAATACCCTATGGATGATCGTCCTTCTATGTCACAAATAAGACGCTATGAAAGGACGGCAGCAGAACTAGATTTTGGTCTTTTAAAAGCAAATGGGCATAACAGTGGTTATAAATTTGGCATGGAGCTGCATAAGCAGTGGGCAGGCGTAGGCTTTGATTACGATACATACAACAATGGAGATTTTGACCAACGTTACTGGTCTTTTCACTTTGTTTTTAGGCTTTCTCCAAGAAGTCATTTACAGCCAAAATTCCTTATAGGATGGCGTCATATCATTACGGACGAAAACTCTGGCTCCGGCTTCCAGCTTAGCTTTTTCAACTACGATATAACTTTTACTCGTAGATTTTCTATGTTTATTGTAAACTACCTAAGTTGGATAAAAGGATACACAATAGTTGAGGGATTACTTGGTTTTGAATATTATGTATATCCTACGATATCCTTGAAGACATCAATAGATATAAGGCACGTCTTCTCTAGGCTGATAAACGGAGTTCAGTTTGGTGTAAGTGTGAAAATGTGAATATGGCGAATCCAAGAGAACAAAGAGCAGAAGACATTGTTGTTTTAAAAGGGTTAGAAGCTGTTTGGCAAAACCCTGCAAGATTTATAGGGGATGTCTCTACCAGGGGACTTCATCACCTTGTTGATGAGCTTGTCGCAAATAGCATAGATGAGGCAATGAATGGCCATTGCACAAGAATAGACGTTATTCTACATGCCAACAATGTAATTACTGTCAGCGATAACGGTAGGGGAATTCCTACGGAGATGCATCCTACAGAAAAGAAAACAGCTCTCGAAGTTGTTTTAACCACCATGGACGCTGGTGGAAAGATGAAAAAAGGTGCTTATGATTATTCTGGAGGGTTGCATGGTGTTGGGCTTTCTCTCGTTAATGCACTTAGTGAATATTTAGAAGTAGAAGTTAAAAGGGGTGGAAAAAAATACTGGCAAAGGTATGAGCATGGCAAACCAGTTCAGGCTCTTAAAGTAATGGGAAAAACTGATAAGCAAGGAACATTAATTACCTTTAGACCCGACGAAAAATTTTTTGCGAAGACTAAATTTAAATCAGCAATATTATCCAATAAATTAAGAGAACTGGCTCATATAAATAAAGGGCTTTCCATTGTTTTTAGAGAAGAGGGCGCAGAAGAAGATCTTTATTATTTCCCTCTTGGGTTAAAAGACCTTATAGAAGAGATGAACGAAGGCAGAGCTGTTATTCCTAAAGAGGCTGTTGTTTTTTCTGGCGAGGTAATTCCAGAAGACAATGATAAGGAAAGGCTTATTATAGAGATTGGATGGCAATACAACGATACAACTTATGAAAAGGTTAGGGCTTATACAAATTCAATACATAATGCTGAAGGCGGAACACACGAAGCAGGTTTTAAGAGTGGCTTTTCTAAGGCTGTTAATGATTATAATGAGAAAAAATTCAAGCAACAAAGGCTGGATAGTGACTACATAAGAGAAGGGCTTACGGCAATAGTTTGTATAAGAGTAAAGAAACCTGAATTTGAAAGTCAGACAAAAACAAAATTAACCAATGTTTGGATAAGGAATGCTGTTCACAAATTTGTTTCCGAAAAAATGACAGATTATATGGAAAGCAATACCGCTGCAGCAAAAGATATTTGTGACAGGGCGATTATAGCGTTCAAAGCTTCCGAAGCGGCAAAAAGAGCAAGAACTCTTGTTAGAAGAAAAGGCTTGCTTGACAAACTAACAGCTATCCCGGGTAAAGTAGCTGACTGTGAAGTAAAAGATCCTACAAAGGCAGAATTGTTTATAGTTGAAGGAGATTCTGCTGGTGGTTCAGCAAAACAGGCGAGAGACAGAAAAACACAAGCCGTGTTACCGTTAAAAGGTAAAATACTTAACGTGGAGAAAAAGAACATAGATGAAATATTAAAGAATGAAGAAATAAAAACGCTTATTCAAGTTCTTGGTTGTGGAATAGATACAAGTTTTGATATTTCAAAACTAAGATATGGTAAAGTCGTAATAATGACGGACGCAGACAGCGACGGTTCTCATATAAGAATTCTGCTGCTTACATTTTTCTATAGGTCTATGCCAGAACTTGTAAGAAAAGGAAATATATATATAGCGCAGCCTCCTCTTTATAGAATAAGTTATGGTAAAAAACATGATTATATAAAGAATGATACTGAACTTTATGCGTTTTTATTGAAGATAATAGAAAAAGATTGTATTGTCGCAACATCAGAAGGAAAAACTTTTAAAGGAAAGGAACTGGCGACCTTTATTTCTTCCTTAATTGCGTATCAGGATGCATACAGGTTCGTAGAAAAAAGCTCAGAAAAACTTATTATAGATTACATATTAAGGTCGACATTCATAAGGAAGGAAAGCCTTTTGGAAGAAAAAAACCAAAAACTATTAAAAAAAGAGCTTCTATCTTATTTGCCGATAATTTCTAAGCTTTATCCTTCTGTTAATCCGGTCGGTGTCGAGTTTGAAAAGAATGAAGATGATGAGTCTATGGCTTTTACTTTTTTGTCAGAAAGAAGAGGTAGAAGGCTTAAAACCGTTTTTGATGATGAGTTTATGAAATCTCCAGAATTTTTTGAAATGGATAAGCTTTCTAAAAAACTTAAGACATTAGGGGATCCTCCTTACTATATAGAATTAATAGATAAGGGGAAAGCCGTTTCTGCTACAGATGTTTTTGATTTGTTGTTTAAGTTAATAGAAGTTGCGAAATCAAAAATAGATATACAGAGGTATAAAGGTCTTGGAGAAATGAACCCAGAACAACTTTGGGAAACAACTATGGACCCAAAAACCAGGAACGTTCTAAAAGTTGATTTAGACGACGAAGAAGCGGCAGATGATCTTACTTCCATACTTATGGGAGAAGGTGTTTCCTCCAGAAAACATTTTATAGATGTTAATGCGCTTAATGTAAGGAACTTAGACATATAGAGGTAGGGGTTAATGGCGGAACAGCAACCAGATTTTTTTGTTAAGGGTAGTGACGAGACAGTCTCTTATCTTGATGAGGTAAAAGAGTCGTTTATAGATTACGCGATGAGCGTTATTACCAGCCGTGCTTTACCAGATATTCGTGATGGCTTAAAACCTGTTCAAAGAAGAATTCTTTTTGCGATGGCAAATGAAGGATTACTTTCTGATAAAAAATTTACCAAGTGTGCAGGTATAGTCGGAGAAGTTTTAAAAAAGTATCATCCACATGGTGATACAGCTGTTTACGAAGCACTAGTTAGATTAGCACAGCCGTGGGTAATGCGTTATCAGCTTATAGAAGGGCAAGGAAACTTTGGGTCTATAGACGGAGATTCTCCTGCTGCTTATAGATATACAGAGGCACGTTTAGATAAATTATCTTCATATTTAATGGCAGATATAGAGCAAGATACAGTCGACAAAGGTGATAATTATAACAATACAGAAAAAGAGCCGCTGGTACTTCCTGCAAGATTCCCAAACCTTCTTATTAATGGAGCTTCTGGTATTGCAGTAGGAATGGCAACGAATATTCCTCCTCATAACATTGTAGAGGTTATGGATGCTCTAATTGCAATGTTAAAGACTTCTGATTTAAGCGTTGAAGAAATAATGCAATATGTAAAGGGCCCTGATTTTCCAACAGCAGCATCTATCGTTGATGATGGTGGCATAAAAGAGGCATACAATACAGGTAGAGGGACTGTAAGATTAAGAGCGGAGATTAATGTAGAAACAGAGAAAGATAAAAAAAGAATAGTAATTTCAGAGATCCCTTACTCTGTTGTTAAAACCAGAATAATAGCGAAAATAGTTGAACTTATAAAAACCAAGAAGATCGACGGTATAGTAGATATAAGAGACGAGTCTGCAAAAGCAGGAGTAAGAATAGTCCTTGATCTGGCAAAAGGAGCTCCGGTTGATTTTATAATAGAGAAACTTTATAAGAACACGCCACTTGATTCTAATTTTGCAGTTAATATGGTCGCTCTGGTAGACGGCAAACCTCAAACAGTAGATATAAAAAGGATATTGAACATCTTTATACATTATAGAGAAGAAGTTGTTAGAAGAAGAACGATTTATTCTCTTGGAAAAGCAAACGAAAAAAAACATATACTTGAAGGCTACAAAAAGGTTTTGGATTTTAAGGACAAGTATTTAAAAGAAATTCTTCCAAAAGCAAAAGATAAACAGGACTTAAAAACTAAAGCAGAAAAAGAATTTGGCCTTACACCGGCGCAAAGTGAAGCACTTGTTATTTTGCCTAACTATAAGTTTGCAGGCATGGAAGTAAACAAAATAATTGAAGAATATAAAGAGCTTGCTAAATTGGTTGAAGAGCTAATGGAGATATTAAATAGTGACCAAAAAATAAAAAAGATTTTAAAGGATGAGTTTACAGAGGTAAAAACAAAGTTCTCTGACCCAAGAAAGACCAAGATAATTTCTGACTTCGAGGATAAAAAACTGGATGATTTGATTCCATCTCAAGAAGTAATAGTCGCGATTACAAATAACGGTTTTATAAAAAGATATAATCCTGTAGCCGAACAGGGAGAGCGGCAGTCTGATGTAGTCTTTACTGGCGACGATGTTGTTCGATTTGTTTGTAAAGCGGATATGTCAGAAAGAATTTTGCTGTTTACAGCAGACGCAAAAGTTTATCCTTTAAAAGTGTTCTCTATTCCAGAAATGAGACGATACGGTAAGGGTGTGGATATAAAAGAGCAGTTAAAATTAAAGGATAGTATAAAAATAGTTGGAGTCTTTGATGAGGTCGTAGATAAGGAAATAGTCGTTGTAACCAAGAAAGGATATTCAAAGAGAATAAAACTTTCTGAGTTCAAGGGAATAAAATCAAATGGTGTTGCCGTGTTTAGTCTTAGAAAAGAGGATGAAGTCCTTTTTGTAAATTATGCTGACGAAGATTTATTAGCAATTCAGAGCAATGGTTCTGTTATAGCGCTTAGCATCAGTAAAATAGAACTGTCTTCAAGAGGCAAGGCTCCTGATAAAGTTGCAGAAGGGATTGCTGCTTGTACAAAAATGGTAAATGGAGAAAAGATTTTTGTATATGCTGATGGCTCATTATATAGGGGAAAACCAAAGGAAAAAACAAGACAAAAACCGTTAGCCATAATCTTTGATGCATCTATAGTTACGGTGGAGTATGTTGTTCAAACGAATGCTAACAACTATATTTTGATCGATCCAAAATTAGAAAAAATTCCTCTAAATCAGGGAGAGGAAATAAAAGAAGTTTTTACTTTTTAATACAATCCCAAAAAATTAATCGAAAGATTCTCCGAACGATAGATATGTAGATGTTTGTTCACTGCTGATACCAACGGTGAAGGAAGCTATAAAATTTGCATTCCATGTAAATCGGAATTCACTACCAAAAGTATTGTGCATATCATTAATACTGATTTTCTTTTTTCTGTCCCAAACTCTTCCGATATCCCAGAAGGGGTTTACATTTACCTGTAAATGTTGGCCAAAGACCATTCCGTTGTAAAAGCGGGTTCTTAATTCTATCTGATTAATGAACTTAAGGTTATCTATAAACCTGAATGAGGGCGCTCCTCTTAAAACATCTGCTCCTCCAAGTCCCTGATAGCTATCATAGTAGGATTTAAATTCTGCGAGAGCAAAAAACGGAGGGTTTCCCCATATTTGGTCGATCATTATTCTGTGCGCAAGAGTGAAATATTTAAAGAAGGAGAAGAAAAGCATATATGTTAGATCAGCGTTTTTATATTGATAGTTACTGCCCATGAAATTTGCATGGTCAGTATATGTACCTGCTAAGACGATACCCTTTGTCGGGTTGAAAGGAAAATCCCTGGTATCAAAAGCAAGTCCGACCTTTATATAATTTGTATTACCGCCGTTGTACCCAAAAGGTTTTTCCATATATATTTTAGAGTCAGAATCTAGGCTACGAGGATTTATGGTCGCTTTTTCCAGTCCTATACCGGCAAATATAAAAAGTGTTTCTGAAAATAAATTTCGCTCAACATCGAAGGTAAAACTAGGGTATGTTAATTTGTACTGATAATACGTTCTTGAAATAAAAGACGGATTGGACGGTGTAATAAAATCTTTGTTAAAAACAGAGTCGTTACCAATACCAAAATAATTGTCGTCTATAACGACAGAATATTTATAGTCTAGACGAATATGCCATGATTTTGAAAAAAAGTAAGGAATGTCTAATTCAACCTCATGGTTTTTTACACCTCTGTCGGAGACCCAATATTGAAATGCAAATTTATATACATAAGGCTGTTCGTGTTTCATGTCTGCTATAGACGCTCTTACTCCAAGGTTAAACCCAGTGGATTTTGAGGTGTATATGATAGGTATTCCCTGCAGGGAATACGGTACTCCTGCAATAATTAGGTTGTGGTTTTTCATTATGCTTTTAAGTCCAGAGCCCATGGATGAGAAGTCCTTCTCTAATCTATTTGAACCTTTATTGCGATACCATTGATCTTGGTCCAGTTCTTGATCTGTGTCTTGTTCGTCGTCGTCAGACATATAGTCTCTGATATCGTTATATAGAGCAGGGTCAGGGTTTTGGATTATTTCCTTTTTTTTCTCTTCCAAAGACAGGTTCTTTTTTGCCTGTGGGGTCAAAGGCGGCTTTACCCCTGCGAATGAAAGGTTTGGCGAAGCGAAAAGCAGTATTATAAGGTAGGCTAAAAAACACATAATTACAGAGCTAATTAAACACTCAAATACCTTAAACTACAAGGGTAAATTATACTGACAACATTATTGGCTCATGCTAAATACTTGCATACAGTGGAGAATTTATGACTACCCCTAAATTTGTTCCGTCAACAGATGCCCTAATAAAAAAATTAGAAAAGTTGTCTAAACTTAGTTTTGATAATGTGAAACTTCGGGATGAATTCGGTCTAATTTTAGGCCATATAAGCTCGTTAGATGAAGTTGATGTACAAAATATAAAACCAATGTTTCATGCTTGTATAGAAGATTATGAATTTGCGAAAGATGAAGTCGAGGTTTTTGATTCTGAATTAATAACGAAAACATCTCCTTATATTAAAGAACACTTTTTTTGTGTACCAAGCATATTGGAGGAAGAGAATTGAGCAATAGTTTTTTAACAGCCTCGATACCAGCGCTTGCAAAATTACTCAGGGATAAAAAAATATCTGCAAAGGAACTTTGTGAGCTTTACTTTAATAGAATAAAAAAACATAAAGAACTTAATGCATATATAAGTATTTTTGAGAAGGAGTCTTTACTACAGGCATCTTTATTGGATAGAGAAGGTTTTTCGGAGAAAGATCCATTAATGAAAGGGATACCTGTGTCGTTGAAGGATCTTTTTATGTTAAGTGGAACAAGAACTACGTGTGCATCAAAAATACTGGAAAATTATATTGCTCCGTATGATGCTACCATAACCAAAAGGCTTAAAGAAAAAAAAGCTATTATCGTCGGTAAAAATAATATGGATGAATTTGCAATGGGTTCTTCTAACGAGTATTCATATTTTGGTCCTGTTAAGAATCCCTGGGATACAACAAGGGTTTCTGGAGGGTCTAGCGGTGGTAGTGCTACCGCTGTATCAGCAGGATTGTCTCAAATTTCCTTTGGTACAGATACGGGTGGTTCTGTTAGGCTTCCTGCTTCTTATACAGGAATTTTAGCTTTAAAACCGACATATGGAAGAATGAGTCGTTATGGAGTTATAGCTTTTGCTAGTTCTTTGGATCAACCTGGACCTATGGCAAGAAACGTTCATGATCTTGCAATAGCTTACGATGCTGTCGCCGGGTTTGATAAAAACGATGCAACAACATCATCCAAAAAGACAGAAAATGTTTACGAATATTTATTGCAGGAAAATAAAAAAGACTTAGTTAAAAAAACAATAGGAATTCCTTCTTCGTTTATAAAAGAAGGTGTTGATAAGGATGTTATAAAAGTCTTTGAAGAGTCATTGGCGTTGATCAAAAAAATTGGATTTAAAACTGTTGATATAGAATTACCACATACGAAATATGCTTTAGATGTTTACTATGTAATTAGTCCTGGTGAAGCAAGTGCGAATCTCTCTCGTTACGACGGTATAAGATTTGGTCATAGGAATAAGGGTTTTAAAGACCTTGAGTCTTTGTATCGTGGCTCACGAGGAGAAGGTTTTGGTGAAGAAGTTAAAAGAAGAATAATGCTAGGGACTTTTGTTTTGAGTGCAGGTTATTATGATGCGTATTTTGCGAAAGCTGCAAAAGTAAGGACTTTAATAAAAACAGATTTCGAAAATGCATATAAAAAATGCGATGCTATATTAATGCCTGTGTCTCCATTTACAGCATTTAAGTTAGGAGAAAAAATGGCAAGTCCACTGTCTATGTACTTGTCCGACATATTTACTATTTCTGTAAATCTTGCGGCGGTACCGTCGTTGGCTTTTCCTGCTGGTTTTAGCTCACAAAATTTGCCAATAGGAATGCAATTAATAGGGAAACATTTTGATGAGAAAACCCTTTTTGGGATAACAAGACTTATAGAAATGGAAAAGCAAGATTGCTTTAACAGGGTAAGTGTAGAATGAGTAGTTATGACGTAGTTATAGGTTTAGAGATACACGCACAGCTTTCTACGAAAAGTAAAATGTTCTGTAGATGTTCTACTCTTTATGGGAAAAAACCAAACACAAATATTTGTCCTGTCTGTACAGGACAGGCAGGAGCACTCCCGGTGCTTAACGGTAAGGCCGTTGAATATGCATTAAAGACGGCGCTTGCGTTTAACTGTAAAATAAACAATACCAGCGTCTTTTCCAGAAAGAATTATTTTTATCCAGACCTTCCTAAGGGCTATCAGATTTCTCAGTTCGATGAGCCTTTGTCCGAACATGGTTATACTGAGATAACGTTAAAAGACGGTACAACAAAAAAAATAGGGATAACAAGGATTCACATAGAAGAGGATGCGGGAAAGAATATTCATGACAATGAAAACAGTTATGTGGACCTTAATAGAGCAGGAATTCCTCTGGTAGAAATAGTGAGTGAGCCGGACATGACTTCTCCAGAAGAAGCTGTTTTATACTTTAAAAAATTAAAAACGATCATAGAGTATATAGAGACCAGCGATTGTAATATGGAAGAGGGAAATCTTAGGTGTGATGCGAATATCTCCTTAAAGCCATCTGGAGAAAAAAAGCTCGGTACTAAAGTTGAAATAAAAAATTTAAACTCATTTAGATTTTTAGAAAAAGCATTGTCCTACGAGATAGAAAGACAAACGAAAGCCCTTTCTTCCAAAGAAAAGATAATACAAGAGACCAGGTTATTTGATTCAGATAAAGGTGTGACAAGGTCTATGAGAAAGAAAGAAGAATCTAACGACTATCGGTATTTTCCGGAGCCTGATCTTAGACCATTGCTATTGAATGAGTCATTTATAAATAAAGTAAAAGAGACATTGCCAGAACTCCCAGATACTAAAATAAAAAGATTTATAGATGTATACAAATTGTCTTATTACGAATCAGACCTTTTTTGTTCAGATAAAATGCTGGCGTCTTATTATGAGTCGACAGTTAAAGCTGTTGGAGATGCAAAACTTACGAGTTCTTGGATACAAACGGTCGTTCTAAAAGCGCTTAATGATAATAAAATAAGTGTTAAAGACCTTAAGCTTGGGGCACAGGCTCTTTCTGAACTTTTACTACTTATAAAAGATGGAAGTATAAATCAGAATACAGGGAAAGATGTTTTTGATGAAATGCTAAAGACAGGTAAGCCAGCAAAGATTATCGTAGATGAAAAAGGGTTATCGCAAATACATGATGAAGGTTTAATAGAGAAAATAGTGGAAGAGGTAATACTGGAAGCAACAACTCAGGTTGAACAATATAGAGCTGGTAAAATAGCTGTAATGGGTTTTTTAGTAGGTATGGTAATGAAAAAAAGCGGGGGGAAAGCAAAACCTGCCGTTGTTAATGAGTTACTTAAAAAGAAGCTTGGTTAAAGGAGGTTTTATGAAGATAACGAAACGAAGAGTTCTTAGATATTTTGGTTTAGCGCTGGCGATTATTTTATTCTTATGGATAGCAGCTCTTGCCGCTGTCTACTTTTTTGTAGATGTAAATCAGGTTAAAAAAATAGCGGTATCTTATGTTAATGAGAATACAAAAGGAGACTTGAATGTTGGAGAAGTAAAATTAAAACTTTTTCCTATAGTACATTTTGAAGTTAAGAATATTGTTTTTAAATCATCTCCGGATTTTCAGAGAAAAGATCTTTTTAGATGTGATCAGGCAAAACTTAGCTTCGGTATCTGGTCTTTGATCTTTGGAAACCCTAACATAAGTCTGGGTCTGGAAAAACCATACGTTGACTTTATAGTAAAGGACAAGAACATTAACAACATCTCTGATCTGATGGTTAAAAAAGTGGAAACTAGTGAGTCTGTGGATAAAAAAGAGCAGCCTTCCAAAGAGAAAAAGAAGGACAACATGTCTTACCTGTTTATGAGCAGGTTTACTTTTGATGTTAGTGATGCAGAGATCAAATATACGTCTCCTAAAGCAAAATATGACGTTAAATCGTTATCTTTTAAATTAATGATAGATCCTGCAGATAAAAATATAGAGCTTAAGGCAGGCTCTCCGCTTGATATAAAGGATAAAAAATTTATTGCTACCGGAGAATGGAATACAAATATAGAAGTTAAGCCTACCAGAAATGATAGCTTTGATGTTTATGCGATGTTCGATGCAACGAAACTTTCTTATACGTCAAAGTCTTTTGTAAAAGCAAAGGGAGTTCCTTTAAAGCTTGAGCTTACAGCTTCTGGTAATGAGACTTTATTAACCGTTAAAAAAGCCGTTATTACCCTGTTCAAACCTTGGCTGACAATAACTGGTAAAGTCGCGGGTCTTAAAGAAGAAGCGACACCGTTGACTTTAAATATTTCCACTTCGCCTATAGAGTCCGCTAATATTAAAAAAATGCTTCCCTCACTTAAGGAATATGATCTTGCTGGTCCTGTTACATCTAAACTTGACCTTTCCGGTTCCGTACAGAACCTTTTATTAGACGTAGAACTTGATGCGACTAATGTAAAAATGAAGAGTAAAAGTTTTAATAAAGCAGTCGGGACTCCTTTAAAAGTAAAAATGACCGCAGCTAAATCAAAGGAGAGTATAGACCTTCAATTGTTAAAAGTTTGGTTGATCGATAATATCGTTGAAGCTAATGGAAAAATAATGAATCTAGAGAATGAATTCCCAACGATCCAAATGAACCTTAAATACTTGAACACGACAACAAAGAGTGATCTTGCCGCAAAAATATCTAATTCACCTAAAAATGCTAATTCATTTGTTGTCGATGCAACTTCCTCGCGGATAGATCTTAACGGATTTCTATCTACGGACAAAAAAGCTACAGGTGGTAAAAAAATCGCAAAAACATCTGAAGCATCAGCACCAGTAGATAAGAAAAAGGAATTGGTTACAAAAGAGCAAATTAAGTCTCTCAATGAATTTTTGAACAAATATAGTTTCGCTATGAGCGTGAAGGTTAGCAAGGTTCTTTTTAAGGAGTTTACTTTTAATAATTTTGTATTCCAGGCGAATGCATCAAAAGGGAATTTTACTGTTAGCAAGTTCAAAGCAGATACTTTTGGCGGGACATTATCTTCTGGATTAACACTTGTTCCTAATCTTTCAAAACCGTCATATAGTGCAAATTTTGATGCAACTAATCTTAAAGTAAAAGATGCTGTTGAAACGTTAATGCCAGATCTGAAGGGGGTTCTTGACGGCATACTTTCCGGTAAAATAGATGTTGCAGCATCGGGATATACTGTTGGTGACATACAAAAAAGTCTTACCGGTAAAGGTAATTTTGCTTTCAGTAAATTTGTTTATAGTTCAAAAGAACTTAATCAGGCCATCAATCAGAAGTTGGGTGAAAAACTCGGTAGCTTTGCCCCTGCTCAAGGCAAAAACATCTTTAGCGGGAATCCTGGATGGGAAACCGTACAGGGTGTTTTTAATATTAAGGATGAAAAAATCTACGTAGATAAGATCCTTGCAAAGGAAAAAGAATATTTAGCAGAAGGTAAAGGGAATGTTGATTTCAATAAATATATGGATATGGATTTTATGGTAACAGTTCCTTATAAAAATATTCCTTATGAACCTTTTAAGGTTGATAAAAAAGATCTCTCACAGCTTCCTCTTCATTTAACTGGACCTGTTGCAAAACCTAAGTTAGATGGAGCAAAACTTATACAATACTTTTTGGACAAAACAGTTGCATATCAAACAAAAAAATTAAAAGATACGGCAACCAAAGAAGTCCAAAAAGTAAAATCGCAAGCTACAGATCAACTTAAACAAGCAATAAAAGGATTTAAATTCTAGGAGTGCCAAATGAATAATACCAGTTTTTACACATTAAAATGGAATGGGGATAAAGTAAGTTTTATTGATCAAAGATTACTTCCTAACCAGGAAGTCTATGTTACTTGCACCAGTTATCAAGAGGTTGCCACGGTAATAGAAACGATGGTAGTTCGTGGTGCTCCAGCGATAGGGATCTCTGCTGCTTATGGGATTGCATTAGGACTTTTAAAAGCTAATACACAAAATATGGACGAATTCAAAAAATATTTTGATAATGTAGCAAATGTAATGGCCAAAACAAGACCAACAGCCGTAAATCTTTTTTGGGCAATAGATAGGATGAAAAAGAAATTTTATTCAGCTTGTGAAATTAGCAAAGATACTTCTACGATAGCGAAAATGATGGTAGAGGAAGCGCTTTTAATGTACGACGAAGATGTTGCCACCAACAAGGCAATAGGCAAAAATGGTAGTGCGGTAATAAAAGACGGAATGAATATTCTTACTCACTGTAATGCGGGAGCTCTTGCGACAGCTGATTATGGTACTGCTCTTGCCGTAATAAGATCCGCCGTAGAAGAAGGCAAAAAAATACATGTTTATGCAGATGAAACACGTCCTTTCTTGCAGGGAGCAAGATTAACTATGTGGGAGTTAATGAAGGATAATATTGATTGCACTCTTATTTCAGACAATATGAGCGGACATTTAATGTCTAAGAAAAAAATCGACCTAATAGTTGTTGGTGCGGACAGAATTGCAGCCAACGGAGACTCTGCTAATAAAATCGGGACCTATTCAGTTGCAGTTTTGGCAAAATATCATGGTATTCCGATGTATTTTGCTGCGCCAATAAGCACCATAGATATTAACTGCCCTGATGGCTCCAAAATCCCAATAGAAGAGCGTTCCATAGACGAGGTTAGAAAGGTAAATGGCACATTTATATGTCCTCAAAACGCCAAGGCTTTTAACCCTTCATTTGATGTAACGCCAAATAGCCTAATTACTGGTATAATCACAGAGAAGGGCGTAGTGCGCCCTCCTTTTGCAGAAGGGATAAGAACACTGGTTAAAGGTGGTGTCATATGACGGAGAATAGAATTTGGTATGTTAACACGAACAGAAAAACTTTTGGTCCTTATACAAAGGACGAAGTTATTCAGATGCTTAAGAACGGAAGTCTTAAGTTCAATGATTATCTGTTCAAGGATGGTTACAATGATTGGGACTTTATATACAACGTTGCAGAGTTTGACAGGCGTCTTATTATGCCAGACGGAGGTCAGCCTTTAGTTGAAGCTCCAAAAGTAGAAGTTCCTGCAGAAGAATCAGAAGCAGTACCAGAAGGACAAGATCTTTGGTTTGTTCACGACGGTGAACATCAAATGGGGCCTTATACAGCGAGTTATATAAAGGAATCTCTTAACAATAAGACTATTTTTTGGACTTATTATGTTTGGAGGGATGGCTTTGAAAATTGGGTACAGATAAAAGAGTGTAAGGAGTTTGATAGAAGAAAACTACCAAGAGGTCAAGCTCCAGCGAATGTTGGTATTACAACTAATTTTGAAGAGATAAAAAAACAAGCATTACCTACAATAGATCAGAATAGAGAAATGTATGGCAATGTTGAAAAACAAAGTTCTTATCAATATGGACTTACCGACGAGGATCAAGAGGAACTTAAAGGCAAATATCCTGTAAAAGCGATTGTATCCCTAATCGTTATTGCTATTATTCTATTCTCTGCGGTACGCATGTACCCAAAGATTACGCATAATACCAAAGTAAAAATGAGAGAAAGCAAGGCAGAGTCCATTTACAATAAGGCCCAGGACTTACTGAAACAGGATAAATTAGAACAGGCGTACAATAAACTTTATGATCTTAACGATATGTATCCTGATACAAAGGCATCAAGGAAAAATGAAAACGAATTAAGAGCCAAAGAACCTGCTATAAAAAGCCAAATGGCCGATGAAACCAGAAGAATAAAAAACTTAATGGATATTTACACAAAAAAATATGGGGTAATGCCGTCTAACGCTGTTGATATTAACTATGTTCCGCCGTTTTATATGAAATATTTTGCAGAGACTTATTACAAAAGAGATGTAAACGGTAAAATAGCCATAATGACCAAGGGCATTAAAATGCCTGTGCAGGAATATGTTTTTCTTGTGGACGGTAATAGTAAAGAAATAGAGCGAGAGGACCTAAAACCTGAAGAGTTTGCTCTTAATGTGCAAACATATATTAAACTTTCTTATATCGGCAAGAAAACAGTTGTTAAACCGTTAGATATTCCACAGATCATAAAAAAGGATTTGGAAAGAGCAGAAAAAAAGACGGTAACACCTCAGGCTCAAGAAAGTAAAGCAAAAGAACCTGCCAAGAAAAACGTGAAAAAGATATTGTTGCCAAAAGAAGAAAATCAGGAGGAACAGAATTTAGATGTTCAGGATAATGAAGACGAAGGAGGCTTTGTGGACGAGAATAAACCAGCCTCTAAAAAAAATAAGTCTAAAAAAGTTGTTGTACCGGAGGAACAGGATATAACAGATGAGAACATGCCGGCTCAGGATGAGAATAATGGTGACCAAATTTCTGACGAAATAAACAAAATAAGGACGGACAAGTAAACATGAAAAAAATCAAAACTGTAGTTGAACCTTTCAAGATCAAAATGGTGGAGCCAATAAAACCAACGACGGAAGAATACAGACGGAAAACTTTAAAGGCTGCCGGTAATAACCTGTTTAACGTTAAGGCAGAGGATGTTTTTGTAGATCTTTTGACCGACAGTGGAACTAATGCAATGAGTGCAAGGCAATGGGGCGCTATTATACAAGGAGACGAATCATATGCCGGAGCAAAAAGCTTTTTTGAATTTGAAGCAGCTGTAAAAAAAATAACCGGGCTTAAGAATATAATACCAACACACCAGGGTCGAGCCGCAGAAAAGATATTGTTTTCTATCGTTGGTGGCAAAGGGAAAACTGTGATCAGCAATACTCACTTTGATACAACAAGGGCTAACGTTGAATATTCAGGAGCCAAAGCTGTTGATCTTTTGATAGCAGAAGGCAAACAACCATCTTTGATACATCCATTCAAGGGAAATATGGATCTTAAAATGTTGGAGAACGCTATAAATGAACTTGGACCACAGAATATTCCTCTTGTTGTTATGACCGTTACTAATAATGCTAGTGGTGGCCAACCAGTCTCTATGGAAAATCTAAGAGAGACAAAAAAGATTTGTTTAAAGTATAAGATCCCGATGTTCATAGATGCTTGTAGATTTGCGGAGAATGCATATTTTATAAAGATGAGAGAAAAGGGCTACGAGAATAAAACACCATTCGAAATAGCGAAGGAGATGTTCTCATATTGTGATGGTGCAACAATGAGCGCAAAAAAAGACGCTATTGTCAATATTGGAGGTTTTCTCGCTCTTAACGATGATGAACTAACTATGAAGTCAAGAGCCTTGCTTATACTTACAGAAGGCTTTGTAACTTATGGTGGGCTTGCAGGAAGAGATCTTGCCGCAATGGCGGTAGGTCTTGAAGAAGTTCTTGAAGAGGATTACCTTGCTTATAGAATTCGCTCTATTGAATATTTAGGGGAGAAACTTACAGAAATAGGTATCCCGATCATCAGACCAACCGGCGGGCATGCAATATTTATTGACGCTGCTACAATGTTGTCTCATATACCAAAAGACCAATATCCTGCACAAGCCCTGGCTTGTGAACTTTACAATGTTGGAGGTATAAGAGGCTGTGAAATAGGTAGCGCTATGATGGACAGGGACCCAGAAACTGGCAAGAATAGACCTGCTCAAATGGAACTTGTTCGTCTTGCAATACCTAGAAGGGTTTATACCCAAAGTCATATGGATTACATCGTCGAGATATTTGAAATAATAAATGAGCAAAAGAAAAACATAAAAGGCTTGAAGATGGTCTATGAGGCGCCGGTATTAAGACATTTTACTGCAAAATATGAACAAATATGACAAAGCCCCTGGAAACGTTACACGGTAATATAGAACTTCCTGTCTTTATGCCTGTTGGGACTAAAGGTACTGTTAAGGCTGTTCCTCCTTCGATGCTCAAAGAATTGGAAATAAAAATAATTCTAGGAAATACATATCATCTTTTTCTTAGACCTGGGCATGAACTAATAAAAAAGCTTGGTGGACTCCACAAGTTTATGGGATGGGACGGGCCAATACTTACTGACAGCGGCGGATTTCAGGTTTTTAGTCTAACCGATCTAAGAAAAATAACAGAAGAGGGAGTGTGGTTCAGGTCCCACATCGACGGAACAAAATATTTTCTTACTCCAGAACTTTCTATACAAATACAGGATGCACTTGGTGCAGACATAAAAATGGTTTTTGATGAGTGTCCTGCTCATGATGCCAGTAAGGGGTATGTTGAAAAGTCGCTGGCTCTTACAACAAGGTGGGCGAGACGATCTAAAGAAGAATGGGCACGTCTGGGCAAGAATGGACATCTTTTTGGTATCATACAGGGAGGAATGCATAAGGACTTAAGGCTTCGTAGTTTAGAACAATTAATGGAAATAGGATTTAGTGGCTATGCGATAGGTGGATTAAGCGTTGGAGAATCTAAAGAGCTGATGCATGAGACGCTGGACCACTTAATGCAGCACCTAAAAACTCCGCTACCAGTTTATCTTATGGGTGTTGGTGAACCGGAAGATCTTCTTTTTGCCGTAAAAAGGGGTGTTCAAATGTTTGATTGTGTAATTCCAACAAGGAATGCAAGGAATGGTAGTTTATATACTTTTAACGGTAAGATATCAATAAAGCAGGCAAGATATACGGATGATCCGACGCCTCTTGAAGAAGGCTGCGATTGTTATACTTGTAGGAATTTTTCCAGAGCCTATTTAAGACATTTGTATATTTCTGGCGAAATACTATCTTCATACCTAAATACTGTTCACAACTTGCGGTTTTTTATGAGATTTATGCAGAAAATCAGAAACTCCATGGAAAAGGGCACTTTTGATAATTTTTATGCTGATTTTTTGAATAACTATAATAAAGATATGTAATCGAATTTCAATCTTAGGAGGTTTTTATGTTATTTATTTTATCTTTGATAGGTAATCTTTCTGCGCAGGAAGCAGCTGCTCCAAAAGCAGGTGGAGCTATGGGTATGTTAAATATGCTTATGCCTTTTGCTCTTATAATCCTGGTTTTTTATTTTTTCATGATCAGACCACAACAGAAACAAAGAAAGAAACATTTAGAATTTCTTTCAAGTATAAAGAAAGGTGATGAAGTTGTTACTTCAAGTGGCATCATAGGAACTGTTTACAGTGTATCAGATAGAACTATTACAATAGAGATAGATGAGAATGCAAAAATTAAAGTTCTAAGAGGCATGGTTTCTGCTTCCGCTAAAGAAGCTGTTGCTGAAACGAAGTAATTAATAATAAGAGGTGGTTTTATGTTCAGTGTAAGAACTCGTTTTTATTTTCTGGTATTGATTACACTAGGATCACTTTGGGTGGTTTCTCCGGTATTATTCCCTGTGAATAAGGCACCGTTCTGGCTGTCGAAGGTGTTGCCTTCTAAAGGTCTAAAGCTTGGTCTTGACCTACAAGGTGGAACGCATCTTGTATTGAGTGTTGATGTAGAAAAAGTTTTGTTAGAGCATGTCGACAGGAATATAGAAAGAGTCGTTAGTGATCTGAAGAAAGAAAATATAACGCTAGATAAAATATATAGAAGAGACGGCTCTACATTGATGCTTGTTAAAGCAGCAAAGAGTTCTGATGAAGATAAAATAGCTGGAGTCATCAAGAAAAATACTGGAATGGTCTTTGTTACGACGAGTGATGGCTTTATGCAATTCGATATAAAATCGGAAGAAAAAGAATTCAGAAAGAAAAACGCATTGGATCAAACCATAGAAGCTATCCGTAACAGAATAGATGAATTTGGTGTTAACGAACCAAGCATTCAGGCTCAGGGGGATGATAGAATCGTTGTTCAGTTGCCAGGTGTTAAGGATGCAACAAGAGCAAAATCTATTATAGGCAGGACGGCAAGACTTGAGTTTAAGCTTGTTAGGAATGACCCCGGTTTTGATAAAGAAAAATTAATGGTGCTTGTGAATAAGGCAAAAGAAGCAGGATTGGAATATAAAGAAGGGTCTTCTTATCCTGATTATATGGACAAATTAAATGCTTTCTTGGCAAAGGATCTTCCTGAAGGAACAATGTTGCTTTTTGAAAAGAAAGTAGATGAATCCAGTGGCAAAAAGTTTTATCAACCGTATTTGCTTGAAAAAACGAGTATGGTTACTGGTGACCACCTAAAAGATGCTTACGTTGCCTACAGTCAGGATTTTGGAGAGCCTTCTGTAAGCTTTCAAATGAATTCAATCGGCTCAAAATTCATGGAAACTTTAACAGGCAACAATATTGGCAAACAGCTTGCGATTGTTTTGGACAGCAACGTTTACTCAGCACCTGTAATACAAGCTAAGATAAGTGACTCTGGTCAAATAACTCTTGGTCGGGGACGACCTGCAGGAGAATTACAACAAGAAGCAGAAGATATTGCCCTTGTATTAAGAGCTGGGGCTTTACCTGCACAACTTGTTTTCGAAGAAGAACGAGTTGTCGGTCCATCGCTGGGTAACGACAGTATAGCAGAAGGCAAGTTGTCTTTTATACTTGGTTCAGTGTTGGTTGTTTTATTTATGCTTATATACTATCGTTTTTCTGGTTTTATCGCAGACCTTGCAGTTGGGCTTAACGTTTTGTTGCTAGTCGCTGTTCTTGTAATGTTCGATGCAACGATGACGCTGCCAGGTATAGCGGGTATAATTCTTACCGTAGGTATGAGTGTTGATGCGAACGTCCTGATAAATGAAAGGATACGAGAAGAATTACGTCTTGGTAATGCGCCTAGGGCTGCGTTGGAAATGGGCTACGACAGAGCGTTTTGGACCATATTAGACGCACACGTTACCAACGTTATTTCTGGTGTAGTACTATTACAATACGGTACTGGTTCAATTAAGGGATTCGCAGTTGTTCTTCTTGTTGGTATCGTTTTCTCTCTGTTCACTGCCGTTTTTGCAACAAGATGGGCTTTTGAATTTATGATGGATAAAGGCTGGGTCAAGAGGATGAGTATATAAGTATAATAAGCGGAGGAGCTATATTATGTTCACACTGATAAAGCCACATACTAATTTCGATTTCATGGGGAAAAGGCATATTTGGGCAGGCATATCTGTCATCTTGGTAATTGCTTCCTTTGTGCTGTTCTTTACAAAAGGCCTTAACTACGGCGTAGATTTTAGAGGCGGTATAGAAATAAACGTTCGTTTTAATGATCCTAAAGTTTCCAGCGCAGAGATAAGAGAACTAATGAAACAGATTGAAGCAGGAGACGTTCAGGTCCAGCAGTTTGGTGGTGATTCAAAGGTTAATGAATTCCTTATCAGAGTTGAAGGATCAGAAACACAATTGAATGCTATAACAAAAGACATACAGGCAAAACTTGAAGCAAAATATTCCAAGGATGCTTACGAAGTAAGAAAGATAGATATAGTTGGACCAAAGGTTGGAAAGGAACTAAAGTTAAGCGGTATATACTCGCTGCTATATGCTATGATAGGTATATTTATTTATATTGCTATAAGGTTCGATTACAGATTTGCTCCAGGAGCGGTTATAGCAACAATACACGATATAATCATAACAGTTGCTGTGTTCTCATTGACTGGGACACAGTTTACGCTCTCAACTGTTGCGGCTATTTTGACCATTGCCGGTTATTCGGTTAACGATACTGTCGTCATATACGACAGGATAAGGGAAACCTTTGGTAAACAAAAAGGTACTCCTTTAGAGAAAGTAATAAACACCGCTGTTAACGAAACACTAAGCAGAACGATTTTAACTTCTGCAGTAACCATGCTTGTTGTCATCATGTTGCTTATATTTGGTGGAAGCACGTTGTGGGACTTCTCTCTTGCTCTGACAGTAGGTATTATTGTCGGAACGTACTCTTCCATATTTGTTGCTTCTCCTATAGTTTTATGGAGTTCACATTTTATTGAAAAAAGGAAGATGGCAAAAGCAACAGCTGTAACACAAAAATAGATGGCCAGATTTAAATGGAATGTTAAATCCACTATAACAGACGATGCAAAAAAGCTTTCCAGCGAGATAAAAGTTACTCCGGTTGTTGCACAACTGTTTTTGAATAGAGGGCTGAACTCCAGCGAGCAGATAAAAAATTTTTTGTTTCCTACGTTGTCTCAATTACCAAATCCATTTTTACTGAGTGATGCAAGAAAAGCAGCAGAAAGAATTGCCGACGCCATAGAGAAAGGAGAAATGATCTGTGTCTATGGCGATTACGATATTGATGGCTCTACCGCTGTTGCGGTACTGGCTGCTTTTTTTAAAGAGATCAAAATTCCATTCTCTTATTATCAACCTGAAAGATTTGGTGAAGGTTACGGGATGTCCATTGAGGCTGTAAAAAAAATAATAAAACAGGGTGCAGAAATTATAGTCTCTGTTGATTGCGGGACATCCAGCATAGAAGCTGCTACACACTGTAAGAAAAATAATGTAGATCTTATTGTTACGGACCATCACAAGTTGGGTGACGTATTACCAGACACATATGCTTTTGTTAATCCACATAAACCAAATGAACCTCAAGAATTCAATATGCTAGCAGGAGTTGGTGTTGCTTATTATCTTGCACTTGCTCTAAGAGCGGTATTAAAAGAAAGAGAATATTTTAACTCAGAAAAACAAGAACCTAATCTAAAAAACTATCTTGATCTTGTTGCTTTTGGTACCGTCGCTGATGTGGTACCTATACTGGGTGTTAATAGGCTCTTGGTAAAAAGAGGACTTGAACTTATAAATGCAAGTCCAAGAAAAGGGATAAAGGCCTTGGCAGAAATAAGCAGTCTTAAAGGGGTGATAAGTTCGGACTCTATTAGTTATATACTTGCACCAAGACTTAATGCAGCAGGAAGAATGGGTAGTGCCTCAAGATCAGTTGAACTTTTGCTTTCTACTGATGATACTGAATCAGAAAAACTTGCATTAGAGCTTCATGAAGAAAATCAAAAAAGAGTCTCTTTTCAAAATAAATCATGGCAACAGGTTCAAACAATAGCAGAGGCTGCTTCTGGTTTTGACTCAAAATATTCCCTAACTTTTTCCTCTGTTGGTTGGCACCAGGGAGTAATAGGTATAATTGCTTCTAAGTCTGTAGAAAAATGGTATAAACCGACAGCAGTGTATTCAATAAGTGATCATGGTATTGCGAAAGGGTCAGCAAGGAGTATTAAGGGAATAGATATTTTTGCGGTGTTTTCTGAATTCAGGGAAATATTCGAGGACTTTGGCGGTCATGATATGGCTGCCGGAATGAGCATAAAAACGGATAGGATACCAAAATTTGAAGAACTTTTCGAGGCTGGTGTTAGTAAATATATTAAGAGTGAAAAGATCCATCCGATGATAGAAGTTGATGTTGAAGTGAAACCGTCGGACATAAATTTAAAAACAATAAAAGAAATTATGGATATGGAGCCTTTTGGCGCAAACAATTCTTCTCCTGTTTTTTTGTGTAGAGACGTTAAAGTAACGAATAAAATGATCCTGAAAGATAAACACTTAAAATTAAAGTTGGATAATGGAATAGATGCCATAGGTTTTAATATGGTTGATATGGAAAAATATGCAGAAGGTAAAATAGATATAGTTTTTAAACCTTCTATAAATGAGTGGAATGGTTCAAGGCAGGTTCAGTATGTTATGATCGACATAGATTGAGTTTGATTTATGTTTTATGGAATTACGTCGACGTTAGGTTCTGCTTTATTAATACTGTCTTTTTTATTAATGGTATCATTTTCGATTACGTTATAATCTAATACTGCAGGTACTTCGTTGTTCTGATTATCAATAAGGCGTATTACTCCTAAAACAGTAAGGCCTGCCACGGCAAATTTACCAATGGAAAGAAAAGAATAAAAACCAATTCGTAATAATTCTAAATTTGTTTGAGAGCGAAATATACTATTAAATTGTTCTTGACCAACAAACTCTATGCTACCGACGCGCTTGAAGCCCAACATTTTTGCTGCTTTTAGATATGCAGCACTGAGTAGTGGTGAGTCTGAGATGTTTTTTGGTATCTTAAAGCTAGTTGATCTGTTAATTACGTTACTACAAAGATTTACGCAATTAGAGGAATATTCGGGGTCAGAGGCGATGCTTTGTATTACTTTGGACATTTGCAGTGCTTCTTCTTCTGTTATGTTTATGTTTATTTTATAGAAACCAAATTCTTTTGGTAAAAGGGTTGCCGCTTTTTTCAAAGTGCTGTAGCTTATGGCGCTGAATTTTTCTTTTATTGTAGTATAAGCAGTTCCGTTAAGACTAATTTTGGCATGTGTCGCCTCTGCCTCTGGACTAAATCTTGGGTACCATAATATGGATGCCACCCGATTATTTTCAGTAACGGACGTGATCATTTCATTGGCCGTCATAGGACCTATTTCTAGTACTTTATTGTCCACCATTTTACATAATTTATCGACGTCTAATGTATTATCTGCTTTGAGTAGTGATTTTGGGTTCTTGGTAATGATATCCTTAAGCTCCTCTAATATTTCTTGGGCCGCTATTGGTTCATTTTTAAGAATCCTTAACTTATATAAGAAAGGTTCTGCTTTATCCAGGTTAGATAAAAGGGTCCATACATCATCCTTTCCCATTGGGTTCATTGTTTCTAACAATTTTAGTATAATTTCTTTGTTTTCCGGTTGAGCCAAGAACAAGGGCAAGTCTCCTATTACTTCATCTCCAGCTTTATATATTTCTATAAACTTTGCAGCATCGAGAGTTGTATCATAGGCAGAAAGGTCCATTGACACTACTGGAGACTGTTTCCACTTTGTTAAAAAGTTAGAGAAATCATCCATGTAGTCTGGTGAATAATCTTTATATAAAAAATCTAATTTATTTATTTCATTAATGGCAGTGTTTTCTTGAACAACTTGTATTCTAAGTAGTTCATTTGCTTTTTTACCATTAACGGTTTGATTAAAATATTTCATAAAATTATCAAAAGCCTTTTGGTTGTTTAATTTTTCTTTTATAAAACCCATTCCTTTTGTAACTTCGCTGGCGATTTTTGTTCCTTTGCTTGCTTGTAGCAGAGAAAGTATTTTTACGTTCTCAACTGTAGTGGCGTTATTTATTACTCCTTTTAATGTCTCTGTATCGAGAGATAATATTTTATTAATAGCACTTAATGTTGCTTTGTTTATGCTCTCTACGTTTTTTGTCTCGGCAATTTCTTTTGAAAGCATTAATATAAAATTTTCTGAATCCTCTACGTTGGCTACCGCTAAAAGTTTTTTTGTTAGTTTTGTATGGCTGTATAATTTCCCCGCAATTCTTAACTTGTATTTGTCTAAGTTTTTCCCAATTTCTGCTATTAATTCTTTTCCGCCTTTTGGCAGGTCTGATTTAGCAAAGGCCAGATATCTTAGGTCCACAAGGAAGGTTGTTGCGTTTAATACAGAACAACCTGCGCTTATATAGTATGATAATCTTGCGCTTTCAAAAGCTTCTAATTCCATTTTTGCATCTTTTATGCTTTGGACGTCTATATTGCCAGAGAAGTAGGAATCGTGGAACAGATTATAGCTTGATTCATATTCGTTCATTTGATGGTGTTGATAGCCAGTATCTATTAGCCCGAATATTGTTGCAGAAACGGCTATGCCTGTTGCAACTGATGCAGAAATAAGTCCTGAACCAACCCAGGACAAGATTCCCGTTACCAAGCAAACAGTACCAGCACCTACTCCTGCCCACATCCATATTTTTCTGTTGGTATTTTTAGTTTCATTTTTTGAGTCTATTGAAATTATAGAGGAAGCAATGCTGGTAGAGATCTCGTCAGTGTTGTATTCAGGGTGTTTGTCTATGGTTAATGCTACTGCTTCCGGGAAAAAAGTAATTAATTCCATTAGCACGTCGTGATCTAATTGTTTGTCCAGGTTATTTATCTCGCTAATGGTGTTTTTAAATTCATCCATAGTTAAAATAATGTTGTTCTCTGCTTCAAAAATCACGGCCTTAACAAAACTATTATTGATAGATTCTGGGTCCATATTATGGACAGGTAACGTTGTCCCTCCTCTATTAAAGTCTTCTGCCATCCTTATTCCGCCGATTGCGGATTTGTTATATGGATTGTTACTACTTTCATCGGACATGGTCTTTGTTATCAACAGCATCCCTGGTCCTTCTGCAACGGCTGCTAAATAATTATTAATATATGCTTGGTATTCCTTTATGCTGTCAAGGCTCTTTTGGGTTATCTTGAACAAGGTAAAAATATCTGCATTCTCGTTGTATATGTCTTGATTAGTTTTTATGGCGTTGTTAACTCGATATAAAGCGTAGTTTATATCAATAGCCTTCTCCTGTATTTTTTTTGTTGTTTCAGCCAGAACAGTATTTGTGTTCGTATGTTTTTTGCTTGCTATCTTAAACACCGCTCCCTTAATCTTTTTGTTCCAGAATTTTATTCTAGGGTCTTCTATCGTTTTAGAAGAGACAATATCGTTGGAAGCATAATTTAATTTGTTATTATTAATTTTATTATCAATCTTTTTTAGGTCTTGGTTATGTATAGGCATGAACCTATCAAATTTTTCCCAGATCTCATTTATTACAGAAATGTTTATTTCTTTTTCTGAATCCAGTAGCTCTTTCTCAAAGCTAAGCATCTTTACATAAGAGATTATGGCATTTTCCAATGCTTGACCGTATGCTTCATATATAAATTTTTGCCAAGCAGGCAAATTCTTAATGTCGTCAGAGGGTGTAAAAAATCCTTCCAGGTAACTTTCATTATATTGTTTTTCGTAGTTTTCTTTTTCAAAGCTAGATACTGTTTCCTTCTTGAATTTTTCACCGAACTTAATCATTGCCAATATTCTGGTATCAAGATTCTGTTTAGATTGGTATCCATTTAAATGTTTAATTAATGACTGTTTAAACTTAAAGTAGTTTATATAGTGTGCATCAAGTTTTTTTAAAGTTTTGTAGTCTTGTGTGTTTTGGTCCAAGCTAGTATCTGCGAGCATTTTTTCATGTATTGTTTTGAACAGGGGTTCGCTACCTTGCCCTTGCATAGCTGCGAATTGGTAATAGATAATGTAATCCTTCGCAGTTAAATTTTGGGAATCAGCATTCCTACATGTAAATGTTAAAGTTAACAATATTAGTAAAAATTTATACACAGAAGCTCCATAGTGTGTAACATTCTTACATTACTATGCAAATCCAATGCCATTGATATTGTTCAATTTAACTAATAAGATAGAATTATGGGCTCTTTTTTGTACTGTATATTTGGTTCAGAAAATGCATAAATTTTATACAGTTAGGCTCTTTTAGCCGTTCTTTTAATTTTATGGCTTGACTATGTTTCTGCTTCTTTGATAGCCTATGGGAAGTTGGCACTGTAATTGCAATAATGATTACAGGGGGAGATAATGGACTTTAACTTTAAAAAGACACGTAAATACGGATATTATTTCGATTCTAAGTTTGCTAACTATAGGATAGTAAAGCCTTTTTCAGCTATGAAGAGGGCATATGTCTTTGCAGGCTTGGTAGTTGTTTGCCTCGTAGGGCTTTTCTACTATATAGGATTTCAGGCCAGTGAAAAAAAAGAACTAGAATCTTTAAAACGCTTTATAGTGGCCTATACGGAGCTTAATAACATTGATGGTCTAAGCTCTTCTGACTATAACCTTTTAGCTCGCGAAGTTAAAAAGGCTTCCAAAAAGTATGACATAGACCCAATGTTGGTCCTTTCCGTAATAACGGTTGAGTCTTCTTTTGATAAAAATGCGGTCTCTTCTAAGGGTGCTGTTGGCTTAATGCAGTTAATGCCTCATACTGCAAAAGACCTTTGCTTGGAAATGGGAATGAGCGAACGTAATTGTAAGGTAAGGGATGCCAAGACCAATATACTGATAGGTACGT